>R24__coassemble_2017_pt1 | contig 9507 bp, 6 predicted proteins | sample R24__metabat2_high_PE_052 | metagenome-assembled genome bin R24 | reverse complement strand
TCCATATATGGCTGCTGTGGCTGTCCGCCAAACTGCTGTGCCTGCAGACTAGGATCCATGTATGGCTGCTGTGGTTGTCCACCATACTGCTGCATATTTGGATCAAACTGCTGAACTGGCTGAGGTGTTGGAGGAACAACTCTGTTTCTCATAACACCAAGTTTATCAACTCTAGCCATACCCTGAGGCTGTTCTGGCTGCATAGCATCGCCAACCTCGAGAATCATCTCGCTGATCATTACATTTATATCGTTTAATGAAAATCTTTCGGAATTAATACAGGTCAGTATTTTAGCTACGTAGTTGTCAGTATCTTCATCACTGAACTTCATGTATGAAACTACAGTTCTGAGGAAGTCAGGTATCTCTGACACCTCCATAACCTGACCTTTTATAGGGATCATAAAGGAGAATGTCTTAAGTGTCTGTTCTTCGATATATACGTAGTCAAGATCCTTTACAACATAGCTTACTGGAATACTGAACTTTCCAATATCCATGCTCGTAATTAAGCTTTTCAGAATTGTGAGAACCTCAACCTTAGTGAGCTGTTTCTTCAGAAATGCTGATAACTGAACAGATGAAGGGATATATGCATAGCATACTCTTCTTGCATCAACATCTGAATACTGAGTCATAGCAATACCATCAGGTATGTTAGTCTTCAGTCTTTCAAGCGCTGCATCATCAAGTTCATCTGTTGGAAGCATTTCATATCTCATAGCAATGCTTGAGCCGTTGTTCTCAAAATAAATGTTCTTCTTCTCCATTTTTACCCCCAAAATCTATATTTCCTAAAAACGACAGGAAGTCCAGAGCCAAAAATGGTCCTGAACTACCCTGAAATATTATCCTAACTTAAATGTAAAGTCCTCATCACCAAGTGTAATGGTTGATCCATCCTTAAGAAGTACTTCTTCATCAGTTGGAACCTGCTGTCCATCCACATAAGTCTTGTTAGTTGACTTGTTATCCTTTATGTAATAACTGTCACCCTTATGAAGAATGATAGCATGCTGACGGCTGATCGCTCCATTACCACTTACATGAAAATCAACCCCTCTACTAGCCTTACCAATCTTGAATACAGGCTTGTTGATCATGATGATCTCATCTGTGTTGATTCTCTTAAGATAAGGATTAATTACATAAGCACCTTCACTACCAAGGATAGTGTTTTCAACTATCTCTGCACCCTTCTGGGTTATGTTGCTAAGAAGACCGCCTTCCTTCTTAGGTTCTGCTGCTTCCTCAGTTGCCTCATTCTTAGCCTTCTTATCTTTCTTATTCTTAGATTCCGCAGCTTCCTTCTTGGAATCGCCCTCTTCTTCAGTCTCATGCTCTGCCGCTGCCTCTGCAGCCGCTCTTAACATAGCTGCCTTGCTGACCTTAACAGGCTCTGTGATTGTGATTCCAGTTCCATCCTCATGGATGATTTCTTCTTCCTCTTCGTCGTCATCAACAACAGGTGTTGGTACAGGATTAGGAATTGGTTCTGGAGCAGGTTCAGCCTTTGGTGTTGGAACTTCTTCAAGTTCGATCTCTGCTGGCATTTCCTCCACTTCTTCCTCTTCTTCCTCATCATCACCGATTTCTGGAAGATCCTCAGCAGCTGCTTCCTGAAGTTCACTCATGATGTCCTTCTTCTCTTCTGCTGCGAGAACTGCTGGATCAACGCTATCAACCACCTCAGATCCATCATCAGTTGAAATATCTTCTGTTTCTCCAAAGCTGATTCCTGAATCTTGCATCAGGGCTTCAGTAAGACCTATAAGTCCTCTAAGATTGAAGCTATCTCCATTTATGTATGTAAGAAGCTGACCTACATATGAAAGATCTTCTTCTACATTAAATCTCATTCCAGCTACAAGCTGTCTAGCAAAGCCCTTAAATTCTGCTGCTACTGAGGCATCGCCTTCTACTGGCAGATATAAGAACTGAATGTTTAATGTGTCTGGATTTATATACATAAATCCCTTATTAAGGATAATGTATGAAAGTGGAATTGCACATTCCTTGATGCTGATCATTCCAAGGGAAATGTTTCTGAGCATCTTTAGTACAACCTCTTTGTTTATTACCTCTCCAGTGAATTTCTCAAGTGTCATAAGACCTGTGATATCGTAAGTAAGATAATCGAAGTCATCATCCTCTTCATACAATATCTCCACGATCTGTGGCATCTCATTTTCTTCGCAATAGTCAAGAGCATCCTCGTCAAGCTCTGTACCCTCGCCCATAATGTAGGTAAGATACCTATCTTTTCCGACGTTCTTTGCAGTAAAGTAAAAACTTCTCATGGTATTACCATACCCTCCTTTAGGTTCCGTATTCTAGTCGTCTGATTGATTTCTACATACATTAATCATCTGTGGAATCATTATCCTTGAAGCTGTCAGCCGGATCCATATCAGGCTTTCCATCTCCGTTGGTATCAGTACCACCAATCATTGCATTGTAGTGATCATCCAGTGTCTCCGAAAAGACATGCTCACCCTTCTCCTCGTCAACGAGATAGAAGTAATAGTAATTCGTTTCATCTGGGTAGAGAACCGCTGTGATACATGCAAGTCCTGGGTTACAGATTGGTCCTGCTGGCATTCCCTTATAAACATATGTGTTATAAGGAGAATCGTACGAAAGATCTGATGATGAAAGTTCTTCTACATCGTATCTTCCGTCAGTTACTGCATAAAATACTGAGGAGTCAACCTGGAACAGCATGTCCGCATCAATACGGTTATACAGGACTGATGCGATCTTTGGTCTCTCTTCGTCAAGCTTTGCCTCACGCTCTACAATGGATGCGAGTGTAAGAACCTGAAACGAATTAAGTCCCCTTTCTGTTGCTTTATCCTTCATCTCGGCTGTGTAATAGGCTTCAAATGCATTAAGCATCTGTCTGACCAGATCACTAGCCGTTGTATTCTTTGTAATGTCGTAAGTAGCTGGGAACAGATAACCCTCCAGCTTATATCTTACGTTCTGTCCACTTGGTACATCGTTCAGATATTCAAAATCTGAAGCTGTAATAGATTTTACTGCATTGACAAATTCTGTCTTAGAGCAGATGCCCTCTTCCTGGCATTTGATAGCTATCATATCAACTGTGTAACCCTCAGGGATAACCAGCTGTTTAAGAACCTTTGAATCCTCATCCTCCGAAGCCATAACTTCCATCATCTCGAGAGTATTCATTCCCTTATGAAGTTTAAAGGTTCCACTCTTAAGTTTTCCCCTATACTGAGAGTCCTGCAGACGCTTTACAAATGCTCTCTCATACTTAATAAGTCCCTTTTCATGTAGTATGGCGGCTATATCTTTTACCGATGAATCTTTTGGTATCTCTACCTCAACCTCTTCGCCATCATAACTCGCCGTACTGGTGAGCTCTTCGTTATATGCATCCTTGTAATCATCTATATATTCGTCAACAACAACGAACAGCAGAAACGCGGCCGCAAGGCCGATAAGTATTTTAGTTATTTTTATCATATTGATGTACTTTTCCTCTTCAACTTTTGGGGTTAAGTATAGTTACCCACTTTTACCTGTATAGTCTATCATTTTTCCATCAAAATCGCAACTAAAATAATGTTATGTAAATGTGTATTTATTGTGGCTTAAAAGCATTTATTTAGCTAGAATTGCAACCGCTCTTTTGATGCCCTCAGTTATATCAACTCTGGCCTTCCAGCCCAATGCTTCCAGCCTATCTGAATTCATTATTTCAGGTGTCTGTTTTGTATAGTCAATCTCTGGTTCTGCCCTGTCTTCAGGATTAGCAAAGCTCAGCGATAACTGTTTCTCTGGGAAAGCCTCTACGGCCTTCCTTGCAAAACCGCGTATCGTAACATTTCCTATCTTGCTGGAAATGTTATATGGCTGCATCACTTCGCCTTCAAGAAGGACCTTGAATATCGCTCTGGCTGTGTCAGTTACATAGCAGAATGATCTGTATGGTGCTCCCGCACTCTTCAGCAATATGTTTTCTCCGCGGACCACATTTGCAATGAACTGAGCCCACACTCTGTCATCATCTAGACTTGCCGCGCCGTAGATATAGCTTGGGCGCACGATCTTGATATCCATACCGTACTGCTTTGCATAGCTGGCAGCCAGTGTCTCAGACGCACGCTTGCCCATAGCATAGCAGTTCTTATATGAATCGATGTCCACATAGCCCTGAGTTTCTTCGAGAAGCTCGCGTGAACCATCAGTTACATTTCCGTAGGTTTTGAGACTGGATACGATCAGCGATACTGTCTTGTTAGCACCTGTTTCAGCCGCAGCATCGCACTGCTTCTTAGCAAATTCAAGGGCATTTGTTGTGCCCACAAGGTTTGCATTTATTGTTCCCACAGGGTCGTTCTCAAAATGCCATGCCGATGCCTGGCTTGCAGCATGAATTACATAATCCACCCTGCCTTCAATGTTAAACGGCTGACAAACATCCTGTTCAACAAGTTCAAAATCGGGTCTTTCTGCAAGAGCTCCATACTTCACCTTAACTCTCTCCAGATTTCTTACCATGCCAACAATCTTGATGCAGCCTGATCCACTCTCAGTAACGTTGATATCGTTCCACAGAAGCATCGCCGTTACCATATGATAAGCAATGAAGCCGGCTGCGCCAGTTATCAGAATTCGTCTGCCGGCAAGACGGCTCCAGTCAATATCATCTTCAGCTATCTCGAGTATATCCTCGAAAAGTCTGCCTTTGATTACATTTTCTACTCTTAACTCTTCTCTCATATCTTCACCTCGATGTATTAAACTAACAGCTACTCAACAAGATCAAATGTCATTACGAGCGAATTCTTCTTCGGCAAACGCCTTAAAACGCTTGTAGAAGAAGCTTGCTCTCAGAGTATCCATATCCTCTGGCGTAGTTACCTTAATATTGGTACGTTCGCCCTGGAATAGTCTTACATCATGTCCAAGCTCAATAAAGAGTTCGCTGGAGGATACCGGATTGGTGATTCCTCTTTTTTCTGCTTCGTTATGAGCCCAAAGGATTTTCTCCATGGTGTAGCCCTGAGGCGCCTGTGTTACATACATAGAGCTACGCTTGTAACTCTTTCCACAGGTTTCACCATCCTCACTGTAAAGCAGAGAATCAATACTTGGCGTAACAGGAACTGCGGTTCCACATTCTTTTGTTATGCGAATACAGTTGGAGATAAGTTCCTCCGAAAGCATAGGGCGGACGCCATCACATATCAGTATGATATCATCTGGTTTAGTTGCCACCTTAGCTGTTTCAAGAACGCCATTATGAATAGACTGATAGCCATTCTCGCCACCAGGAATTACCGCACGAATCTTCTTAATTCCGTACTCTTCAATTAATCCATTTAGATAATCAATCCAGTCTTCCTTGCAGGCTATTACGATATCATCCACTTCCGGATGCTTTTCGAAATGACCGATAGTACGAATGATTATCGGTTTTCCTGCAACCTTCAAAAACTGTTTTGGCAGGTCGTCGGATTTCATTCTGCTTCCAACACCACCCGCAAATAACATTGCTGTTACCATATTCTTTCTCCTAATCTGCCTGGCGATAGTCTGCGAGGAAGTCTTTAAGCTGAGTTGCTGCCTCCTCAAGGATACGCTTCTCTGGCAGATAAACGATACGGAAGTGATCAGGCTGTTCCCAATGGAAGCCTCCGCCATGTGTAAAGAGTATCTTCTTCTTTCTCAGCACATCCAATGCAAATCTTTCGTCATCATGAATGTTGAAACGCTTGATATCAAGTTTAGGGAAGCAGTAGAATGCAGCTTCGGGCTTAACTACAGAAACGCCTGGAATATCATTTAGCAGGTTGACTATACATTCACGCTGTTCGTAAACTCTTCCTCCCGGTTCAACCAGGGCCTTAGTCTCATCCATCATCTTGAGCGCTGGTGCAATAAGCGACTGAGCAGGAACATTGGAACAAAGTCGCATTGATGACAGCAGCTTAATTCCCTCGATGTAGCCAGTTGCATTTGACTTGTCACCTGAGATTGACATCCAGCCAACGCGGTAACCTGCTATAAGATGGGACTTGGAAAGACCGTTAAATGTTATGCAAAGACAGTCTGGTGCGAGGCTGGCTATAGAAGTATGCTTCTTGCCATCCATGATCAGACGGTCATAGATTTCATCCGCAAAGATGATCAGGTCATGCTTTTCTGCAAGACTTACTATCTCCTTCAGAAGGCTCTCTGGATAGAGGGCACCTGTAGGATTGTTTGGATTGATGATAACCACACCCTTTGTTCGAGGAGTGATCTTTCTCTCGATGTCCTTAACATCTGGATACCAGCCAGCAGCCTCATCGCAGATATAGTGAACTGCAGTTCCACCTGCAAGTGTGACTGATGCAGTCCACAGAGGATAGTCTGGGCTTGGCACAAGGATTTCATCACCGTAATCCAGAAGGCCCTGCATAGAAAGAGTGATCAGCTCGCTGACACCATTTCCTGTGTAGATATCATCGATATCAACATTAGGAATATTCTTAGTCTTATCATACTCCAGAATTGCCTGACGTGCAGATACAAGACCCTTGGAATCTGAATAACCCTCGGTGCTTGTAAGGTTATCTGACATATCCCTGATAAGTTCATCAGGAGCCTTAAAGCCAAATGGAGCCGGATTGCCGATATTGAGTTTAAGTATCTCTTCGCCAGCCGCCACCATACGGTTTGCCTCGTCCATTACTGGACCTCTGATGTCATAACACACATTATTTAACTTTACTGATTTTTCAAATTTTCGCAAAATATTCGCCTCTTCTCTATATATTATATATTCATAGTTTATCTCTATAAATCTCGAAATAGCATATCTCCGCTGGAAACAAAGCCGGCGAAAATATGCTAATCAATTTCTCATTATTCTGTTTTAGAACAACAGTTTCTAGTTTGATGTTTCACTCATTTCGAGCTTCACCTTGATGATTCTGACAAGAGACTCATTTATTCTCTCTTCAGATATCTCGCCTGACTTTGCAGCCTTAAGCACGCCGCTATATGCAAGGTCAAAATCCTCTGGCATCAGTATCATATCTACTCCAGCCTGGATAGCCATAACCGCAGCCACATCTGACTTATACTTAGATGAGATAGCTCCCATCTCCATAGCATCAGTTACAACGATTCCATCAAAGCCCATATCCTCTCTAAGGAGTTCAGAAACCATTTCCTCAGAAAGAGATGCAGGTGTATCATGACCAGTAATGTTAGGTGCAGAAATATGTGAAACCATGATAAGCTTAGCGCCATCATCTATTGCATTCTGGAATGGAACAAGCTCTTCTTCCTTCAGTTCTTCAATAGTCTTTGTAGTAAACGCTGCTCCCAGGTGTGTATCACCTGCAGTCGCTCCATGTCCCGGGAAGTGCTTATATGTTGCAGTGATTCCCTTAGACTCAAGTCCTTCAGCTACAGCAATAGACATTCTTGAAACTGTATCAACATCGCTACCAAAAGATCTATACTTAACGATAGAGTTCTCAGGATTCGTGAGTACGTCAGCAACTGGAGCAAAGTCGATATTGAAGCCAAACTCTGAAAGATATGTACCGATTGTCACACCAACCTTTTGGGCATCCTCAACAGTTCCGTTAGCGCCTATCTCAGACATATTGCCTACATTTTCTACACTAAAGCGTCCACAGCCCGCTACTCTTGATACCGTACCACCTTCCTCGTCTACACAGAGAAACATAGGAAGTCCTACTCTCTCTTCGCTATAGGTATTAGTGTTCGCTAGCATTTCCTTAACCTGTGTAGGTGTCTGTAAATTGTCGCCCATGTAAATGACGCCACCAACTGGTGTTTCGTCGATAGCCTGCTTTGTCGCATCACCCGCCATGGTAACTGCAGTGTTATCCGTCAGCGCATCTGGAGTAATGATGAACAGCTGGGCAACCTTTTCTTCAAGGGTCATGCCATCAATAATATCAAGCACAGCTTTATCAGCCTCAGGTATTTTTTCATCTTCTGTTGTTTCTTCAGGTTCCTCAGCATCTGTTACTGAAGCATCTTCTGCATCATCTGACGGTGTTTCTAAAGGGTCGCCATATGTATCAGTTTCAGGAACTTCAGTCGAAAGATCACCGACCACCGTTTCCTCAGTAACGCTGGCCGCATCCGCAGAAAGAACCTCATTCTTATTGACCTGACTTATGCCGCCTTCACCTAATACAGCACACAGACCTACCATTACCAGGCCCGTCAGGACAAAGATAAAATTTCTTAGTTTTTTATTCACTCTGTTTTTCCCCGTTAAAAAGTTCTGAAACAAGTCCAGAACTAGTTTACAGAACATAATCAGGATTATTTTACCACCATATAATAAAAAAAGCCACTATATTTTGTGGCTTTTTATATTTTTGCTATATTTTGATACAAAATGTTTTAATCAACATCGACTGAGGATGCAAAATATCGTGCTCCCTCACGACGAACTTCATTGTCGCGGATGCCATAGATATCATCATAGTTTTTAATAAGAAGTTCTACAATATATCCTGACATAGCGCCGGTCTCAACATAATCAGTAAGAGTCTTAATAACCTCTTCCTTTGACATACCAGCACGGTAAGATCTAATCTCCGCAACAGCTGAGAATATATCTGCAATCGCAATTATTCGAGCTCCCATAGGGATATCGTCAGCCTTAAGTCTGAAAGGATAACCATAGCCGTTTAGTTTCTCATGGTGGAGGGAAGCCCATTTACCTATCTGTTCAAAGCCTTCCACATCCTTAAGCAGCAGATGCGTATAATATGCATATTCCTTTACGATATTAAACTCTTCGTCAGTCAGCTTGTCATTCTTCTCCAGAACTGACTTTGGAACCTTAAGCTTTCCAATATCGTGAAGATATCCAGCAATCATCATCATCTTGCACTCATCTTCAGACATACCCATGATCTCAGCGAGACGTACAGCAGTTGCTGCAACTCCTGAAGAGTGCATTGCTGTATATGAGCTTCTGAAATCGATAATACGTGACATGAATCTTGCCAGCTCTATTGCATCATCTAATGTAACTGTTGTTTCGTCGGAAATGTAATTGAGGAAGATTTCTGGTTGATGAAGAACCTCCATCCACACATATTCTTTCTCAGCAAATCTAAGGAAAGCCTCCACAACCTGTGGACTCACATCCTCACCTGCAAGATCCGAGATAGAATCACAGATATCCTCAACCTGATTGAGTGCCGCATCCTTAGGATCAAGCATAGCTGCCACTCTGTCAGATATATCGATTATCTCAGCAAAATCCTTATATTTATCGTAGCCATAAACGCTCTCATCGTTTTCAGTCTCAGGATCCATAATACGAATAATCTCGCATACACCCTTAAGTCTCTGAACATCTCCGATTATTCCAAGACCTGTTGTGGCCACATCTTTAAAGTAATATCTCTCTTGATCCGCTGATCTTTCAGGCATCATGCCTACGCCCACATCATAAAGAACGCTGGCAAAGAGAAGCTCTTTCTT
>R24__coassemble_1827_pt1 | contig 10278 bp, 10 predicted proteins | sample R24__metabat2_high_PE_052 | metagenome-assembled genome bin R24 | reverse complement strand
GAATAAATATAGTTACCGCAAGTCCGATACTCGCCAAGATAAACTGTCTTACAGCAAGTTTAGGACTAAGTCTCAGCAGCACTGTATATCCAATTAGCATCAGGAATGCAACGTTATTGGTCATAAGCTTTGAAGAGTTCTTATAAAATACTCTAAAGAGAACTATATAGAGTATAGCAATAAGAATTTCTACAAGATAATAAACAACTACTCTGGTATCCTTCATATTAACAAAAAGCATGATATGACAAAGAAAATGGATCATAAAGATGTAGAATATCTGCTTATTCAGATTGTTATTCCTCTTCTCTCTGTCCTTAGCTGTAAAGTAGGTATAGCATTTGATGGTATATAATGCCATAAAGACCAGCACCAGATATTTAGATATGTTACATATAAGATTAGCCATGCCGTACTTATATACCTTTCTCAGTGTGTCCCAGCGTATATCGCTTTTTATCTATAAATTTGGGATGATCATTTATTACATCTAAGACCTCATCCGGAGTCTCATCCGTAAAGCTTACAAACTTTCTAAGTTTATATCTAATTAGTGAATCTTTGTGTTCATGAAGACTTAGCGGATAATCATTTAGAATGACGTTATAACCTAAGCCATGACCACATACAACATCTAACCTATGCCCCTTAGAATCCTGCAAAACACCTTCGGTGTCACGAAGACCCGCAGTGACCATAAGAGGAATCTTTCCATAACACATAGCAAAACATTCAGTGTTATACATAAGCTCACCCACTTCTTTAAGAGTAAGCTCTAAAGAAGATTCAAACCATATCTTACCAGAGAATCCATAGGAATCTTCAAGAAGACTTTTTATCTCGTGAACCGCCAAATCATTATAAGCATATAAAGAATTTGCCAAGATAAAATCTTTATTCTTAAATAGCTTTATCGAAAAAGCCAGGTCGTCAATAGATCTAATATATAGTCCATTTATTTCATCCAGATAATTCTTCACACCATCTGAATCTGACGACAGACCATCAAAAGTATCACGGATCCAGGCACCACAGCGATCAATATGCGGCTGTCCCAGATATATTCGAACGTTAAGATGTTCCTTCTTAAATTCTATTAGTTTATCAATAGAATTTTTAAGACTTTGAGTATCATAGCCACCAAGTCCTGCATCTAGCATAAGTATAGCATCACCTGAAATACAAGTTAGTTCCTGAGGATATTCTCTAAGAAAAACATCCAGCTGTTCCGGATAAGAAAAACCATACACATGATCATTTCCGTTATAATTCTTCTTTTTTTCGCTTACATCAACGTTCTCTAATAAAATGGAATCTATACTTTTTACTTTATTCGAATCACGCTTTGATCTTCCACATATTGTGATACTAAGCGACTCTATCGCACGTCTTCTCAGCTCGCTTATATCACCAATCCTGACAAAGACACATTTTCCCATCTCAACATCTAGTTTTTCAAGAGTGAATAATGTATTTCCAAGGCCAGAAACCTTAGATCTTATGGTTTCCTCATCTATAGGTCTGTTAGTTGCTTCACCAACTATCGGCCCCTCTTCAGTAATCGATACATCATTACAGGTAAAGCTTATAGTAAGTTTTTCACCACTTACCGCTTTAACCTTACCGCTTATACTTATCTTTTTATCATCAGCCAGAAGTTTTTCATAATAATCCACAAGCACTTTAGATCTGGTTCGATAAATATTAGTTCCTTTAGAAACCCTCTTCGTTTCAGGTGCATTTAGTGTTACAAACTCGCCTTGCATAGCCGAAACATTAGAGGTTATGGATATAGGCTCTGGAACATCTATCAGAAGCTCATCCTGTTTATCCAGATTCTTCTCAGCCTTAAAACTGATTGTTCCACCTGAGACTTTACTTACAGAACCAAGCTTAACTCCTCGTCTTCCAGGCATACTGCTGTCGATAAGCTGACTATCCCACTGTGCCTCAGTTCTTTCAGGTGTTCTATTCATATATCCCGATGAGAAGCCACCACGATTAAATATATCCAGAAGTCTGGAATTAAAGTAATCTACTCTCTCAGGACTAAATCTTCCATCTATATATTCATCAACAAGAGTACGATATGCTTCAACAGTCGCCGCAGTATAGTACTCATTCTTCATTCGTCCTTCTATCTTGAGACTGTCTATTCCAGCATCAACCATATCAGGAATATACTCCAAAGAGCATAAGTCTCTCATGGACATGAGATACTCGCCATTATACTTCTGTCTGCATGGCTGAGCACAGCGACCACGATTTCCACTTCTTCCGCCCATCATAGAGCTCATAAGGCAGCGCCCACTGTAGCAAAGGCACATAGCACCATGTACGAAAGCTTCAACCTCTACTCCCGCCTCTTTAATACGGGCAATCTCGCGAATATTCATTTCTCGTGCAGCAACAACACGGGACGCTCCCATATTCTTTGCTAAGCAAGCCCCCTCAGGAGTCAGTATATTCATCTGGGTGCTTGTATGTATCTCCAGACCTGGAAGTGTTTCACGCACGAGCCTCATTATGCCAAAATCTTGAATCAATACAGCATCTAAACCAGCCTCATAAAGAGGAACTAGCATATCATAAACACGTGACACTTCATCATTCTTTATAAGTGTATTACATGTAAGATAAATCTTCACACCATAAAGATGAGCAAGATCTATTGCTTCTATTAGTTCCTCAGAACTAAAATTATCAGCATAGGCTCTTGCCCCAAAAGAATTCCCCGCTAGATAACAAGCATCCGCGCCAGCTGCTATAGCAGCCTTAAGGGATGACATATTACCACACGGGGCTAAGATTTCAGGTCTACTCATCATATTATTAATCACTTCTTATCTTTCTCTGCTTCAAGCTGTACCAGCTTCTTCTGCAGAGCATTTACCTGCTCCTTATATTCTTCAACCAGTTTCAGTGCAGCCTCATGTTTTATCTGAGACTCAATAACTTCATGTCTAAGCTCATAAAGCTGCTGTTCTTTATCTGAATTATCTCCCGCAGTCTCATCAGCCTTAGCCTTAGCCTTAAAATAGTCATCAGCAATATTTAGTGCAAGAAGAACACCCTGATACTCTATATTCATTCTACGGTATTCCTCAGATGTCTTACACTCTGCTATCTTACCATTAATATATGTTGCGATATTCTGAAGATACTCTTCACCTTCAAAACCGCTAAGTGTATAAACCTTATTATTTATTACTACAGGAATATCTATCTTCTTCTGTCCCATAATGCACCTCTTTAACTTAGTAAGTAATCAAGTTTCAAATGTTTATATGCTTTTTCAGTAACCACGCGTCCTCTTGGTGTGCGGTTTATCAGTCCATTCTTTATCAGATATGGTTCATATACATCTTCAATCGTTCCTGAATCCTCACCAATAGCTGCCGCAAGAACATCAAGACCAACTGGGCCACCGCCAAAGTTATTGATGATAGTAAGAAGAATATTTCTATCTGTATCATCAAGACCAAAACTATCTACATCCAGCTTATCAAGAGCACTTTTAGCGACATTATAATCAATTTTCCCTTGATGTTCAACCTCAGCAAAATCCCTGACTCTCTTCAGAAGCCTGTTAGCCAGACGTGGTGTTCCCCTGGATCTCTTTGCAATCTCAAGAGCGCCTTCATCATCAACCTCGATTCCAAGAACCTTGGCTGATCTGATAACAATACTCATAAGATCGACTACAGAATAAAGATCAAGGCGGTTCACTACACCGAATCTGTCTCGAAGTGGTGCCGAAAGCATACCAGCTCTTGTAGTCGCTCCAATAAGAGTAAATTTAGGAAGTTCAAGTCTAATTGATTTAGACTGTTCTCCCTTTCCGATAATTATATCTATAACAAAGTCCTCCATAGCCGGATACAGGACTTCTTCAACCTGCTTACTAAGTCTATGAATCTCATCAATGAAAAGAACATCATTAGGAGAAAGCTGACTTAGGATTGCAGCTAGTTCACCAGGTTTTTCTATGGCAGGACCAGATGTAATCTTAATATTTACACCCATCTCCTCTGCAACTATAGTTGCAAGTGTTGTCTTTCCTAGTCCAGGAGGACCATATAAAAGAACATGATCTAGTGGTTCTTTACGTTTCTTTGCCGCTTCTATAAAAACCTGAAGATTCTTCTTAACCTTATCCTGACCAATGTACTCATTCAGAGAACGTGGACGCAGACTTCTTTCCAGAGTCTCCTCTTCAAGCTTTGATTCAGTTGTAATAATACTATCTCTCATACATAAGAACCTATATAAACTTAAGTGCTGCTACGATAAGCTGTTCTGTTGTCATTCCATCAGCACCTTCAACTTTTCTGATAGCCTTTAGTGCTGCTGTATTAGAATAACCAAGTGAGCAAAGAGCCTCTGCTGCATCCGATACATTCGATGCCGTTGCATCACTGTCTGCATCTGCTGATACTGTCTCAAATATTGTTCCTTCAAGACTTAACTTATCGCGTAACTCAAGTATAACCTTCTGAGCAGTTTTGGGGCCAATTCCATTTGCCTTACTTATAGTCTTGTAATCATTAGACATTATGGCAGCCGCAAGATTATCCGGACCAAGTTCATCAAGTATGGAAAGCGCTCCTTTGGGACCTACACCATTAACAGATATAAGCTGTTTAAAAAGTACTTTCTCGTGAGGACTAAGGAAACCAAAGAGTCTTACATCATCCTCTTTAACTTCCATATATGTAATGATCTTCACGTCACTGTTTACTGCCGGGAGTCTTCGTATCACATCCGAATATGTTAATATCTCATATCCTATCCCGCCAGATTCCACAACTACGCTTCCAGTAGTAACCTCTCTCAGGATGCCATTAATATAAGCAATCATAATATACCCCTAAAATGAAAGAGTGCTACAATGTACCTTGCAGCACTCATCATATAATCATATGAATCTTTATCGATTTACAGGAACTCGAAGTCGTCTGACTCTTCCTCACCATCACCGATCATAACCTTATTAGGCTTTCTAGCTTCCTCAATCTCACCTACGAATACGTCATCACCGTCTCCGCCAAAGATATCATCGGAACTATCCTGCTGGAAGAACTTTGAAGTAGCTGATTCATCTTCCTTCTTCTCAGCTTCGTCATCTTTCTTTGAAGATGTCATCTTAATCTTGCCGTTTGAAGAGCTTGAAGTATCTTCGAATACATCCTCAAAAGGATCTTCAACCTTAGTCTCAGTCTTTACTTCTTCTTTCTTCTCTTCCTTAGCTGGCTCAGCCTTAGCAGAATCGTCAGAACCTGACTTTTCCATCTCGTACTTAAGCATGTTAAGTTCTTTTACTAAAGCTTCTTTCTCATCTCTTAATTTCTTATTTTCTGTAAAGAGCTCATCATACGCTCTATATACAGTATCAACATACTGATCTACGTCAGTCTTCTTATAACCAAAAAGTCCTTTGCCAAAATTATGTGACCTTATGTCTGTAGGTTGCATCATAGCCGTATCACCCTCCAATAAATAATGTACCATGTCCGTCATAGAACGCACATATTGATTATAACATATTTTATGTTACTTTCAACACTTAATTTCACTTACATTCCCACATTTTTTTGTTGAAAAATACAAGGTTTTTTTCACTTCTTTGTGCTTCTCATTATAGCACAAATCATATAAGAAATGTAGTCATAAATTAAAGGTTTATATCCAAGAAAACTGTCATCCAGCATGATAAAACCAGATTTATCCCGAGCCGTCTCCTTGTAGAGAGGACATTTACCTTCGTATCCCTTAAATACAGGAACAAAATATCCTGACTTTATATCAAATCCATCAGATTCTTTAGTGCCATAATAGTACCTGAGTGTCCCAACAAATACAGGCAAACTGACGATTATAGTATCATCTTCGGCTTTTACGCTACATCCGTCTATACTTGTGAATATCGGTCTGAGCAGAGGATTATCAAGACGCGCCTCTACCTCAAAGATCAGTCTTTCATTCTCGCTTTTCACATTATACTTTATGTCAGAAAAACAGCCTTTAGTGATACCATCTATACCAAGGACAGCACCAAGATATAGCATCCCTTCCATATCATCACGATTATGTCGTAGAACTAATTCTCTGTTTTTCTCATTCTTTAATGATAGATATTCCAGATATACCTCAATAAGCTGACCACCATTATACATATCTACGCGGTCGATACCCAGATATTTTTCTATAGTCTTCTGCTTTATATTAGGCAATCCCAACGCATACTTGTATGGTTTAATACACTTCATCAGATCAAACGAAGCTATATCAGTAAAGCAATTCTTTATATCAATACCTAGCTTTCGTTTTATCATCTGTATTCTTTTTGTTATATAAGGGATATCAAAACGGTCACCATTATATTCGATCAACACATCATAATCCCTTATCATTTCACCGAAGGTTTCTATCATCTCCGGCTCTGATTTACCATCATCATTAAAGAGCTGGATTATCTGCCATTCTCCATCAACATATACATTCAGTCCAATGATATAAGTAAAGGAATAATCCGGCGAAAGACCTGTAGTCTCTATATCAAACATACAGACACGCTTTCCCTCAAAAAACTTAGGTACCAGGTCAAAGTCCTTTACTCTGTCATATGGAATTTTCTCAACAATTTTTTCCATACCGCCATTATAACACAAAAATAACACCTCAAAGGGTGTTATTTTTACATAATATTTCCGTCCGTCAGATTCAGATTAACTCCATTTATATAGTCAGACTTATCACTAAGGAGAAAATCTATAGCATCCACAACTCCAGCAATAGAAATATTTCTTTTCCTTACAGTATTAAGTGCTGTCATTTCTACGATGCGTGAATCAATATTATCTAAAAACTTTGTTTCTACCATGTTTGGTGATAACCCATTAATGTTTATATTTTTATCACCATATTCAGCCGCCAAACTCTTCATCATGCCAAGCAAAGCATGTTTAACTATCGAATAATGCATCATATACTTTGGTGGAACATTACATGTACAGGAGGATATCATAAATAAGATCTTTCCATACTTTGATTTTGCCATAACTGGTAAAAATGACTTTAATATTTCCAAAGAAGAATGTAACTGTATTTCAAGATCACTCAAAATATCATCCCATTCTATATCCTTTAGCTTTTTATATTGCAATTTATTTGCAGCCATAAAAAGAATTTTACTCGGAACACCATATTTATTTTTTACCTCAGAAATAAAACGCAAGGTATCATCAATATTTGAAAGATTGCATTGTTCAATTTCTAACTTTATATGAGAAGCATTCTTTTTAATCCCATTTAGTTTCTCATCCGAGCTGTTATATTGAGCTATAACCCTTGTATTTTCAGATTTTTCTTCCAACATAGAAATGTATTGACAAGCTATATCAGAAGATGCACCCATTATCAAAATTACTTCATCCATTTTTTTCATCCCCTATAATTCCTACTATGATCTTTGCTTTAGATACCTTCTTACCATCCTGATTTGTGATATGAGCTTTAATTGTTACTCTCTTAAATCCTTCATGTAAATCAACAACTTCTCCATAAACAGTAAGTTCATCACCAATATATACTGGTTTTGTAAATGAAGAATCACATTCATGCAATAAACAGTACTTCCCTGGAAGATAAACACCTACCAATGTCGAATAAAATGATGCCGTAAGCATACCATATACAAGTTTATCATCGAAGCCATTAGATTCAGCATAACGTTGATTTAAATGCATTGGATTTACATCACCAGATATATTCATAAAGCTTTTCTGCATATCATCAGTTATTTTAACTTTAAATGATTCATGTGTACCAATAGAAATCGAATCAAATGTGTATTCATTCATCTTTTAGCCCTAACCTTATCACATCTTTCCAGAACTTATGATTATTATAAAACAATACATGAATAATCATACAAAATATACAATATAAAAAGCAACAACAAAAATAACACCCCAAAGGGCAATGTCATTAAGCTTAACTTAATGACATTGCGCACATGCGGTTCTTTTGTTGGAGCAGGCGGGAATCCCACCGGCGGCTCAGCCGCCTTTCAGGCCTTGTTCGGACTCGAATGACCCACCGGGTCATTCTCTCACTTCATTTGAAGTGAGGTCCTCACGTTCGATTCCTCGCCAGTCCAACAAAAAAAGTCGCACAAGCGACTTTTTTGTTGGAGCAGGCGGGAATCGAACCCGCGTCCGAAAGCTCTTCCATTACAGTATCTCCCATCACAGTAAGTGTTTTGACATTCCCTCCACCATACGTCCACTCACAGACTTATGATTTCAGTAGCTTGTAATTCTTCCCGAGCCTACAAGCTTCGGCAAGGAAGTGCTCCGTCAGTTCGATACCAGACTCTCACGCAACGGACGACGCGAGGCTGATAGCTGCCATTAGGCAGCGAGTGCTAATTTATTATCAGCGTTTATATTTATAGATGTTTTTACGAGGTCACCCACCTCGGATGGCTGCCATAATTTCTAAACCCCCGTCGAAACCAGTACTACCCCTGGTTTATTAAGCAGATTTAGATGATAGCATCTAAAGTTTATTTACTCTGCATCTGTATCAGAAGCAGCATCAGTAGTTGTAGCGCTGTTAAGCTGATCTATAAGATCCTGAAGATCCTGGCTAGTTCCGATAGAACTATACTCCTTGCTCCATTTCTCATCGAACCATGAAGAATACTCTGATGAAGAGATGGTTCTATGAAGCTCAGCCTGTTTCTTCTGATAGTTATATATTCCTTTACCAAGAGGAACACCGATGATAGCTCCGATTCCAAGAGATACAACAAGAACAGCTGCAAGCTTCTTAATCTTATTGATCTTTATGGTTTTTTTACGGTTCTTTTTTTCCTCTTTGTACTTATCTACTTTTTCCTGACTCATAATAATTTCCTCTAAATTGTTTTTGGTAAGATCAATAGGTTTATACTACAAAATCTACCTAGAGACCACGAATTATAATAAACCATATGGAGCAATAAAACAAGAGTATTTTTAAGCACACACGCCTGTCTTAGTTCTTCAGATTTACCTTGAAATCTCTTCTTGCTTCTCTCTCCTGATCCTTCTTAGCAAGATCATGTCTCTTATCATAGAGTTTCTTTCCTCTTGCAAGTCCAATCTCAACTTTAACAAGACTTCCATTAAAGTAGACCTTTAAAGGAACTATAGTAACGCCTTTATCCTTTGTACGTCCCAGAAGCTTATTGATCTCATACTTATGTAGAAGCAGTTTTCTTTTACGAAGAGGATCCTTGTTAAAGATATTCCCTTTCTCATAAGGATTAATGTGCATCTTATTTATGTAAACCTGCGCATTATCAATGGTTACATACGCCTCTTTAATACTGCAATTTCCCTGTCTAAGGGACTTCACTTCTGTACCAGCGAGTTCAATCCCAGCTTCAAATGTCTCATCTATAAAATAGTCATGATATGCTTTCTTATTATTCGCAATGAGTCTGGTGCCTTTTTCCTTAGCCATATCTCCTCCTAAACGAATTCAAAATCTATTACTCGGTCAATCTTATCACATCGAATAAGCTTTACGTGACAAGGATCACCAAGTTTCAACACCTTACCGGTGGTCTTTCCAACCATTTCAAAACGCTCTTCATAGTAGGTGTAATAATCATCTGTCAAATCAGCCACTCTTACAGCGCCCTCAACCGTATTAGGAAGTTCAACAAAGATATTCTGATTTGTAAATCCAGAAATAACACCTTCAAAGATTTCACCAATATGCTCTGACATATATTCAATCTGTTTAAGCTTTACAACATCACGTTCAGCATCCACAGCACGGCGTTCCTTCATAGAGTTATCTTCCGAAACCTTTGGAAGCAGCTTTGCATAGTGTTTAATTCTTCCACCAGTTAGTTCTCCACGCAGATTTTCCTTAATGATCCTATGAATCTGAAGATCAGGATATCTTCTAATAGGAGAAGTAAAATGGCAATAATACTTGCATGCAAGTCCGAAGTGACCTACGCACTCAGTTGAATATCTTGCCTGCTGCATAGAACGTAGAGTCATCTTAGTAAGCAGTGCCTCATATGGCTCACCCTTTATTGAATCAAGCAGCTTCTGATATTCCTTTGGATGAATGTTATCACGACTCACCTTGAAGTACTTTTTAAAACTCTTCATAGCCTCTCTCAGAACATCTACTTTTTCTGGGAGCGGGGTTTCGTGAATTCTATATTCAAATGGAATGTCTGCCCAGAAATATACTTCGGCAACATTCTCA
>R24__coassemble_1790_pt1 | contig 10440 bp, 5 predicted proteins | sample R24__metabat2_high_PE_052 | metagenome-assembled genome bin R24 | reverse complement strand
AGATAGAGTATATCTTAAAGAACTTGATCTTACATTACTATGAGCTAGATGTTAATCCTACCAGCATGATGAAGTGGTGGATTCTGGATATCGAGAGAGCTGCAGAAGAAGCAGGAGAAGAGTGTAAGACGCCACTTATGTATCTTATGTATAAGCAGATCTTCGATGATACATTTGGCAAGGATCCAAGTCTTGAAACTGAGGGTACAGAGATTGCTGGAGGAATCAGTCCGATGCTGTATAAGGTTCGTGAGTCAGGAGAACTGGCGAAGTTCAAAGATAAAGACACAACATATGATACAGGGTATTCCTATGATCTAAGTGATGATGAGATAATCGAATACTACAGAAAATATGTATATGAATATGACGCTCTTCATTCATATAAGATCTACTTTGAGCTTATAAAAGAGGAGGATGTTATGAAGGAGATTTCTGGAAAACTCATCTGCTCAGCTGAGACAATAAAGCTCCTGAAGAAGTATGTAGAGCTTGGCGAGATTGATAAGGCGACAGAACTCGTTAAGGATGTGGTAGAAGGAAACAAATGGATCAACGAGGAGTTCTTCTTCAGCAAGAACCAGACTATCAATATGATATTCCAGAAGGGTGTCTATAGATATGCTGAGGACAATCTGAGATTCTTAGAGGCCTTAAAGGATATAACTGAAGATTCAGGTAATGGAGCGGATTTCAGTGGTTATATAGATAGTCTTGTTGTAACTTTTGATCTAATTGTTGAAAGAATCGTGAAGTATGTTGAGATGGCATCCAGCTGCACACAGTATACAAGACTTACTTACTTTTACGAAATACTGCTTTTCGTTCTTCACAAATATAAGATGTACGACAAGGCGATTAATGAATATATGGAAGAAATCACGGCTGCAGCTGAGACTGTAATTGCTGAGGATGATCCAATAACTCATGATGATATGGAATGGTTATCTGCATATGTTGAGGCAACCCATGAGCTATTCCTGCATTATAGAGATGGCAAGAAGGTTGATCCAGAAGCTGTGAAGTTCCTTCTTGATTACTGTGGATTAGATTCCGTTATGAGGCCATACTACAAGGCGGCTCAATGAGTCAAAAAGGGCTCAAAGCCGAAGTGACTCATTTTGTGCAAAAAATATCGGGAGGTGTGAGTTTATACTAGCAGTTGAGTGAAAACAACTGGTGTCTATGATATACCATAGCAAAGGAGGGATATGATATGACATATAGAAATAGTATAAATCCTGAAAACATCCTTATATTTGGTGGCAATAGAGAGGAGCGTATGACCAAAGGCTTCGAGTCTTTTCTTCAGAAGGCTGAGGGAAGCGTGGTTGTAACTGACCGTGGTGGCGAGCTCTACAAAAAGTATGCTGATGATTTTGAGAATAGAGGCTATATAGTAAAGAAGATAGATTTCGCAAATCCTGCAAACAGTGAGGGCTTCAGCCTGTTCAAGGGTCTTCTTAAGTATGATGACGAGAGAGATACAGTTGATGGAATCTGCCGTATCGTGGAGTCTCTTTATGCTGCAAAGAAGCATGAGCTTATCACATCAAAAGAGGATGAGTTTATTGGTAATGTGGCAAAGATGCTTCTTAAGGCGGTTGTGGCTTATATAACATTTTATTGTGACGAGAAGTATTCAGATTTCCACAACGTTCAGATTCTTCTTGAAGCGCTTGAGGGAGATGATAACAGTAAGACTCCCCTGGACATGATATTCGAGACCCTGGAGAATGAATTTCCAGATTCTTTTGCAGTGAAGAACTTCAATATGGCAAGACATCTGTCAGGTGAATCATTCCGCAAGGCTCAGTATATGGCGTGGAAGATGATCGAGTCATTAACTGATGATGAGGTCGGCTACATTCTTATGAATGAGACGGATGATCTTCGCATGATGCGCATTGAGAAGACAGCGCTCTTTATCAATACTACCCCAAACAGCGACAACTATAATGGACTGCTAAATGCTATCACAACTGAGCTTTTATATAAGCTCATGCTTGGAATGTGCGAGGTGCCTGTTAAGTTTTTCATAGATGCTTTCGCGCCTGGAGTTGGAATCGCACAGATGAGTGATGTTATAGAAAGACTTAACGGCGAAAACATTGCCATAGTTGCAGCATATCCTACTCTCGACTGTATTAGAGAAGAGTGCGATGATGCTGACTGGTTCCTTCGTGAGTTCGAGCTTATAGAGATCGTTAATGAGAAGGAAGTGCCTGTTAATAGAAAATTCCGTAGAGATATGGAGAAGAGTTTCAGAGGAAGCAGAGCTCCTAAGCAGACTAGAGAAAGAAACGCTGAATATAAGAGAGACTTCAATAATCCATACAGCTATGAGATAGAAAAATGGGTTCAGCGCACATCTTTTAACGAATTCAGCCGTGAAATCCACAAGAGAGTTAAGGGCCAAGAACAGCTGGATATCATCCTTGTTAATATCTATAACTATCTTGAAAATATGGCGAGAGGCCATTTCCATAGCAACAACATTCTTGTTGCAGCCCCAAGTGGATGTGGAAAAACAGAGACCTATAGAGCTCTTAAAGAGTACTTCAAGAAAGAGCTTTTTCAGATGCCATTTGTCCAGATCGATATGACTTCTATCACAGAGGAAGGCTACAAGGGTAGAGATACCAAGGCGGTCGTTGAGCCTCTTGAAACAGAATATGGTACTGGCGGAATCGGTATCATCTTCCTTGACGAGTTTGATAAGAAGCTTATCCCAAGTTACAACAGCAACGGCGGTGACGTGAACAAGGCTGTTCAGTCACAGCTTCTTACAACCATCGAGGGTATCGAGTATCCGGAGTACAATGTAGATACTAATCTTACAATGTTTATCGGGCTAGGTGCATTTGATCCTTGTCGTGAGAAGAAGGCTCAGGTAGAGAAGCATATCGGTTTTGGAAATGGAAATATTGAAGGCCAGGACTACTACGCAGATATCACTCGCGAGGATATGATAGACCTTGGCGCAAGCTACGAGCTTATTGGCCGTTTCGGTACCGTGGTTAATTACCACAAGCTCACTGACAGAGTTGTTAGCGAGATTATTGATGGTATGGTGAAGGGTATCGGCGTATCAATCGATATGGAGCTTAAGATAACAGATGAATTCCGTCAGAAGCTTATCGAAAATGCTAACGGAAAGTTTGGCTGCAGACTTATCCATTCTATCCTTAATGACGCAGTAATGAACGCGTATCTCGATATCCTTAAGAAAGGAAAGAAGGATAGAGACAGAGTGCTTGAGATCACTGGGGATAAAACCTACCGTATGATCGAGCGTCAGGAGAAACGTCCAGTTCAGCAACCAAAGAAAATAAATGCATTCGCTTGACAAAAGTGGTAGAATGTAAAACGCTTCACCTGCCACCCCACTGGCAGGTGGAGACAAATTAGGAGGGAAAAAGTATGAGTAATAAGAAGGGATTGATCGCAGGTATCGTTGCAGGTGCCTTAGTATTAGGCGGCGGCGTGACTGCATTTGCGATTGCAAATCACAACAAGGTTAAGGTAGAGGATGTAAGTGTTGAGGAAACAGTTACAGATCTTGACGCAGAGAATGCAGGCGGGCTTGGTGACGTGTCCAGCATGACAGATGCTGCAACAGCAACAGAGGCAGAAAGTGTAGATGAGGATGCAAATCTTACCCCACTCATGGCATCACTCAAGGGCCTTGTGGCTGAAAAAGGAGTGGCTGAAACAGGCCTTTTCGAAGGACATACAGTAAATGCTACGACATACTGGGAGCATGTGGATTTTGGCTACACATCTACAGGTGTGCTTGAAGCTGAAATTCTGGAGCAGGATCCAAGCATGATGCTGGTTTATTATATCGGCTCCGATTCAAAGATAAATGTTGCGCTCTACAAAGATAACAGCGGCGAAGTAACTGAGGTTGCAAATATGCCACTTAGTTACACAGGGATTTATGAGTCGCATACTGATTTCTTAGTTTCAAATGACATTGTAAATTTCTTTGGTACCGAAGGACTGATGAGTGCCAAAACAGTTGTGAAGGATGGTGTAACCTATATCCTTACACTGAATAACTCCTGGTTTATATCAAGTGAAATATATAACAGTGGTTCAGAGCGTGGCTACACACCTGAAACTTCAAACTTTAGTCAGCTTGCTATATATAAGGTAAATCCTGATGGAATAGAGGGATGTTATCAGGTAAGATATTCAGCTTACGGAATGGACGGCGCTGGTCAGATTTTTGTAACAGATTTTGCGGATAACATACTTGAAGAATATCATTACGGTGATCTTGGAGATGATCCACATACACTGGAAAATTTCATGGGTGAATATGATCAGGCTATGGCCAACATTGGTTTCCCAGAACTGACTAACACAGACAATTTTACTCTGACACATGAAGGCTGTCTTGGCGATGGAGTTTCATGGAACCTTCATTGGGATTGTAATACGAATCTTGCTGAGGGAGATGACGTTGTAACTCTTGAACTTACGGAGAACAGCAATGTTGAAGAAAACTGGCGTGATTGGAAAGTTGAAGAGCCAGTAGCAGAAGAAGCACCAGCTGAGGCTCCTACTGCAGGAACTGTAGACACACCATCTCAGAGCTTTGAAGAAGCAGATGCACGTTACGCTGCATTTTTCGCCAATGAGTATGCTGAGCTTGATGACTCATTATATCTTTCTTCAAATGGTGTTGCTGTAAAATATGCATTTGCAGATCTTGATAAAGACGGTCTTGATGAGATGCTGATCGGTGATGACCAGGGCGTATATGCCATCGTTTCAGAAACTGACGGCACATATAATGTCTCAGAGGTTTGTGGATGGATGATCCAGTACGGCGCTGTATCAGGCGAATATCTTGGAAGCGGCTGCTTCAAGAACGACGCAAGTAATGGTAACAACTACGGCGGTGAGTTCAGAATTGATGTGGTTTGGAAATATAGCGGCAACCTTCACGCCTGTGGAGTTCTTGCACGACTTTCCGCATCATGGGATCCAAATAACATTGGTGAGAACCTCAACAATTGGGAACTCTATGTTGCTAACGATGAGAACAACATTGTAGGCGATGACTACGCTGACGCAGGAAGCCTTACACCAGACAACCTAGACTACACATATAAATACATCGATTATGGCAACAACTACAACTTCACAGATGACGGTGAACTTGAAACTAACGACCTCATCGATACCTTCAATTCTGTAGTGGATTCACGCAAAGCTGACGGAGCAATGTCCGCTCTCGACTGGCACGATGTACCGCAGTAACGATTAATGTTAGATGCGAAGAATAGGTTAAATATGTAGCACAGCCGTACGCTTTGTGGTAGAATGACTCTAACGGATTTAGCATAATTCGTGAACTATAGTTTCGTACTTGGAGGGGTGTTACATGAAGGATAAATTGCAGAATTGGATCAACTGGATCCTCTATGATGAACTTATCGATGGCAAGATCAACGCACCGATGCACCTGCTCGGTAATCACGACTATGGCGACGGCCAGGTTATTACCTGCTACAAGCCGCACAGCCAGAGCGTTTCTATTAAGTCTCCGAAAGGCAAGACGCTGACACCTATGGAGAAGATCAGCGAGGAAGGCTTCTACGGAGCATATTTCCCAAAGAAAAAATTTAAAGGTACGTCCTATAGACTGGTGACGGAGTACTACGATGGTACCACTGTTGAGTCCGCGGATCCGTATGCATTTGAAGGCCTCTTCACAGACTTCGATGCATACCTTTTCGCTGAGGGCAAAAACTACGATGTATATAATAAAATGGGAGCCCACCCGATGACTATCGACGGAGTGCAGGGTACCTACTTTGCAGTATGGGCACCTGATGCTCGCCGTGTTTCAGTTGTTGGTGATTTCAACATGTGGGACGGCGCCCTGAATCCAATGCAGATTCACAATGTATCTGGCGTTTACGAACTCTTTATTCCAGACGTTCTGCCAGGTGCAGTTTATAAATATCAGATCCTGACTCGTTACGGCGACCTTCTTTATAAGGCTGATCCATACGGCAATGAGACACAGGTTCGTCCTGACAACGCAAACATCGTCGTTGATATATCCGATCTCAAATGGACCGATGACGCATGGATGAAATCAAGAACGAAGCAGGACCGTGTTGCCCGCATGAAGCAGCCAATGTCCATATACGAATGTCATCTTGGTTCTTGGAAAAAGAAAAATGAGGACTCAGATTTTGGGTTTTACACATATAGAGAATATGCTAAAGAGATTGGCGATTACCTGGTGGATATGGGATATACCCACATCGAACTAATGGGAATTGCTGAGTATCCATTTGACGGTTCCTGGGGATATCAGGTAACCAACTACTTCGCACCAACCTCACGTTACGGTACGCCAGAGGACTTTGCATATTTCGTAGATTACATGCACTCCCTTGGTATCAGCGTAATACTTGACTGGGTTCCGGCCCATTTCCCAAGAGATGCCCACGGACTGGGACGCTTCGACGGCATGCCTCTTTATGAGAATGCTGATCCTCGTAAGGGCGAGCACCCAGACTGGGGAACATATATCTTCGATTACGGCAGAAATGAGGTCGCAAACTTCCTGACATCCAACGCATTGTTCTGGGTAGAGAAGTACCATATTGATGGCCTTCGTGTTGATGCGGTTGCGTCAATGCTGTATCTGGATTACGGAAAGCGTGATGGTGAGTGGGTTGCCAACAAGGATGGCGGTAAGGAGAACCTTGAAGCTATCGCACTTCTTCAGAATATCAATAGCGTAATGGAAGAGAGAAATCCAGGAGCATACCTGATCGCTGAAGAGTCAACAGCATGGCCAGGAGTTACAGCTCCTGCAGATATGAAGGGACTTGGCTTCCTCTTCAAATGGAATATGGGATGGATGAATGATTTTCTTGAGTACATGAAGCTGGACCCATACTTCCGTAAGTTCAATCACAACAGACTAACATTTTCTCTGTCATATACCTATGCAGAGAATTACATTCTGGTAATTTCACACGACGAGGTTGTACACCTTAAGTGTTCAATGTTAAATAAGATGCCGGGCCTTGAGTTTGACAAGTTTGCAAACCTACGTACGGCCTACGGCTTCATGATGGGACATCCTGGAAAGAAGCTTCTCTTCATGGGACAGGAATTCGGTCAGCTCCGTGAGTGGAGTGAGGCAAGATCTCTTGACTGGTTCCTGCTTGATAATCCTATGCATCAGGGAATCAAGGACTTCGTAAAGGATCTCAATCATCTTTATACGAAATATGATGCACTTTATTATAACGATAACGAAGTAATGGGATTTGAGTGGACCAAGGTTGATGACGCAGACAGCGGCATCGTGGCATTTGTCCGCCGCGGAAAGACAGCGAAGGATCAGCTCATGTTCATTTGCAACTTCGTTCCAGTAGAACGTCAGAACTATAAAATAGGTGTTCCTTGCATGACAACATATAAGGAAGTCCTTTCATCTGACGACAAGAAGTATGGCGGACTCGGACGAAATGTGGGACCAAGGAAAGCTATCAAAGCAATCGATGAACCATGCGACCGCATGAAGCACTCCATCGAGATTGACGTTCCACCACTATCAGTCACAGTCCTGAAATACGATTATAAATAATGAGTCGATTGGCGAGAGAGCCGAAGTGACTCATTCACAATCCAATATGTATCAAGGAGGGTAAAAGTATTATGGCGGTTAAATTGTTGAATGGTTTAGCGTTGTTTGGGGGCAACCCATATGGGGGCTATGGAAGTTATGGTCGTTCAGGAGGTGCCGGTCTCTGGCAGTTCATAGTAGGTATTATTGTAGGTCTTGTACTCACAATCCTTCTCTATGTTCTGGTATTCCCAGAGAGCAGAAAAGCTTCTCTCAACGGTTTCTTCCAGTTCATTAAGGACTTCTTCGATATGAAATATCTTCTTATTGAGAAGATTCTGAAGTTCATCTATGTACTTAATACAATGACAGTGATTTCTGTAGGTTTCTTCCTTCTTTTTGGAAGAACATTTGTATCAGGTCTTCTGATGATAATCTTTGGACCTATCGTTCAGAGAATTCTTTATGAAGCAGTAATGCTGGGTATTCTTCTTGTTAAGAATACTATAGAGATAAACAATAAGCTTGGCGGAAGCAAGGAAGGTTCAGCTTTTGGTGGCAGTTTCTCAATGCCAAAGAAGCCAGCACCTGTAGCGCCATCTGCTACACCAGTGCAGCCAGCACCTCAGGCAGCACCAACAGCGCCAGCTCAGCCAGCTACGCCTGTTCAACCAGCTGCACCAGCACAGCCTGTGTCTCAGCCAGTTGCACCTGCACCTCAGGCGCCAACCGCACCGGCACAGCCAACTGCACCTGCAGCCAATGCACCTAAGGTTTGCCCAACATGTGGTACACCTCTTGAGGCGGGAGCAATCTTCTGCGCAGCTTGTGGCACAAAAGTTCAGTAAATTTCAGTAAAAATAAATGGGTCACTTCCAATCAAGGAAGTGGCCCATTCTTTATTTTATTCTTTATGAATTCTATTAGTTTATAGATAAGTTAAACTATCTTAATTGACATCTACGGACGATACAGGAATACATCTGCTGTTTCACCGTTGGTTAGGGTAATCTTTCCGATTCCTACCTGAACATATCCGTCTGTGTAGAAACCTGTCATTGTGAAGCTTTCTATTTCTTCGCCCTGGAAATCAGCACTTCCTTCGGCATCGAAGTTTCCTGAATAGTAATCGTCTTCTACATCGGACTTATCTCGCCAGTCACCAGAACTGCTGAATCTTTGTACGTTGTACATGAATTTCATTTCGATACTATCTTCGAAAGCAAATATATCTGCGTTTAGATATTCTTCGCTGTAGGCTCCATTTTCGTTGTCCTTGTCCCACCACAGGAAGACGTTCCATGTGCCGTTTAACAGGTCACTATTCTCGACTCTGTCAAACTTGCAATTACCATCGTAGTAATCAGCCAGCCAGTCGAAGGAATCTTCAGGATGTCCAATATACCTGGTAGAGAGAATATTGCAAAAATCATCTGAATTATTGTTTGCCTCATCGCTGAGTCTCATACAGAGAGTCTGATCTGGATCATACTGGAATCCACAGCTGTCCTTTTCGAAGAGCTTATGTTGATCCCCATTTCCATCATCCTCGAGAGCTGCCAGATATTCATCAGGATCCACATCACCCTCGGCAAATGCAAGCATCAGGCCGTCGTAATCGGCAGGAGCTTTTATAACATAGATGAGCTTCCTGTTATTATAGTAGGTATAGTTCATGGTGTTACCTACCTGCTCATGATCCCATATGTACGCGTCAGAATTTGTATCAGAAAGTCTTACCACATCTACAGTAACTTCTTTTCCATTTGAATCAAATGTTGTTGTACATTTCTCTTCATCAGTGTCGATCAGTCCGTTGGCGATATCAGGAGTTGCCAGCACTGTGCCACTGTAGTAATCAACAACATCAGGAGCCCATGCACCTAGATCGAATGACCACTCGAGAGAACATTTGGTGTCGGTAAACTGTGCATCCATAATGAGTTCAATCTGGGTGTAGTATGTAACATTTCCATCAGCATCTGGCTCGGTTTTATAAACACTGGATACGCTTTCTGAGTATTCCTTTTTAGTTACATCCATATAGTCAAGATCAACAACGTTGTCGTCATTATCATAGAAAACTAAAGAACCATTACCAGAGTAAAAAACATGAGTAGCAGGAACAATACTAACCCCATTCTCCTCGGCGTAAGCAGGAATAACTTCCTCAGTAGTTGCCTCAGTAGTTTCTTCTTCAGTAGCTTCCTTGGTATTTGCTTCAGGAGATGCAGTGGTTGCTTCTGTTGTATCCTCCTCAGTTGCCTCCGTTGTATTCTCAGCCACCGTGTCATCGTCCTTCTTTTTATTGAAGAAAACAATCGTTCCAATAATGAGACTCAGGAAAACAACTGCCGTTATCGAGATAGCTATAATAAGTGGGGTCTTGCTTTCTCCCTTCGGAGGAGTAGGCTGACCGCCAAACCCCTGAGGCTGCTGGTTGAAGTTTTGCTGCGGAGTCTGTTGCTGTTGGCTGAAGTTTTGCTGTGGAGCATGCTGAGTTGGTTGCTGATTGAAGCTCTGTTGTGGGCTAGGCTGAACAGGCTGTTGCACAGGTTGATGTGGAGCCTGTTGATTGAAGTTAGGCTGAGTTGGTTGAACAGGCTGCTGCACAGGTTGCTGCGGAGCAGACATTACAGGCGCGCCGCAGAACGGACAGAATTTCGAGTTATCATCTACATGATTGCCACAAACGTTACAGATCATACGAATCCCCCCTTATAAGATTAAAGTGTATATATAAAGTGATTAGTTCCCACAATTCATAATGTACCATGACACCCCTAAATGTGCAATGGCGTAGTGGGTGGTGCAGTGGGGTCCGTCCCCAC
>R24__coassemble_1770_pt1 | contig 10528 bp, 10 predicted proteins | sample R24__metabat2_high_PE_052 | metagenome-assembled genome bin R24 | reverse complement strand
ATATAAGGTTGTCCGCCACCAGATGTAAAAACTTCGTAAGAATTAAGATGAATCAATTCAGCTCTCACGCTGAATTGACTCATTTTTTGTTGCGGTAAAATTTGCAAATTGGCAGTTTGTTGCGCTTTTGTTGCACATTAAATGATATGCTAGGATTGTGGTAAAAGACGTTGTTGAGGGGTGAACTATGTCTAATATCTTCGATCGGTTCGATTATAATAGTTTAATGGAGCTCACAATTAGTACATATGGAAATGTGTTCCTGCTGATAATGATATTCTCATTATCAGTTAGTGTTCTGCGTGATAGAAAAAGTCGTTGCAAGAAGAATGTGTCGATTCCCTGTACAAGAGAGATTCTTGCCTTTTTTATTCTGGGCTTTTTATACAACTTAACTTACATTATCTCCATACTTTTAGAAGGCGCAACGCAGAAGATAGGATTTTTTGGTTTTAAGGCATCAATATTTTTGTATTATATTGTGGGCGCGCTTCTCACCCTGCTGTTCCTTCAGTTTGTAAAAACATACATAGCAAAAAAACTGGAAAAATGGTGGATGGTATATATAATCAGAACCCTGCAGATTTGCCAATTTATATGTATGGGTCTTCTGGCGATAACACCATTTACAGGATTACTCTATTACTATAACGAGTCAAATGTTTATGTCCGAGGCCGAGGATTTTGGATATGGCAGGGCACTTCGGCAGCAATCTTTTTATTTTTAGGAATTGCTATTCTTTTCACCATTAAGAAAGTCGATAAATTCGTAAGAGATTTGCTGATCATCGTAATAATTATCCCGTTGATGGCATTTGCCTTCGAAATGATCTTTAATAGTTCAAACTTTAACAATACATTTTTAATCATAGCAGCATTGCTGGTCTACCTACTTTACGAGGATTATAGGGCGCAGTATTCGATAGAAAATGCAATCGCCATGGAAACGGTTCAGAAGAAATTGATGATGGATCAGATCCAGCCGCATTTCCTTCACAACTCGCTGACGTCGATAATCTACTATATAGATAAAGATCCAGAAAAGGCAAAGGATGCATTGGTCAGCTTCTCGAAGTACCTCAGGAGCAATCTCGATTCAGTAAATACAAAGGACATGATTCCATTTGTCGAGGAACTGGAACATACCAGAATGTACCTTGCTCTTGAGAAGCTGAGGTTCGAGGACAACCTGGACATTGAGTATGATATAAGAGAAAAAGACTTTCTCGTGCCTGCTCTCAGCCTTCAGCCTATGGTTGAAAATGCGGTCAAGCATGGAATCAGGAAGAGTGAGACTGGAAAAGGTACGGTGAAGATCAGTACAAAAGAGGATGATAACACGTACGTAATAGTTGTTGAAGATAGCGGTTCGGGCTTTGATACAGACATGCTAAAAACAATGGATGACACGCATATTGGGGTGAAAAATGTTATGCGCCGTCTTGAAATGGAGTGTAAGGGAACTATGGTGTTCGACAGTGTAATAGGTAAAGGTACCGTTTGCACCATAAGAATCCCAAAGAGTATTAAGTAGCTATATACTATTAACTAGGAGAAGTGTATGAAAATACTTGTTATGGATGATGAGCGTCCGGCTTTAAAACTTATGTTAGAAACTCTGGGCAGGCTGTGTCCGGATGCGGAAGTTGTGTTCTTCACAGTGGTCAAGGACTTTCTGGAATATAAGAAAAAGTCAGATATTGACGTGGCATTTCTTGATATCGAGCTTGGAAAGATGACGGGTATCGAACTTGCACTAGAGCTCAAGAAATATTCACCAAAGTGTAATATTATCTTCGTGACCAGCTACTCAAAGTATGGAACAGAAAGCTTCCGTGCAAGACCAAGTGGATATGTAACGAAGCCATATACAGATGAAGATATACGCCACGAACTGGAGGACCTAAAGTATCCAGTTAAAGATTCTGATGCGAAAGTAGATAGTCAGGAAGAAACTCCACAAAAAGATGAAGGCGGTATAAAAATCAGTGATTCGAAAAAGCTGCGTTGTACCACATTTGGAAACTTTGTTGTCTATGGAAAAGATGGGAAGGTCTTTAATTTTTCTAGAACAAAATCAAAAGAGCTTCTGGCGTACCTCATCGACTGCGCTGGATTCCCAATTACCTCCTGGGAAATCGCTAAGGATGTGTATGAGGTAGAGCTGGACAAGCAGGTATCTAAGAACATCTCTAAGATCATCATTAGTCTTATGGATGATCTGAAGAAGGTGGGTTACGACGGCGTAGTGATAAAGCAGAACAGACAGATATATATCAACAAGCAGAAGGTAAGCTGCGATCTGTATGATGCGATGAATGGTGACGTGACAGCGCTGAACTCCTTCAGAGGTGAATACATGATCGAATACTCCTGGGCGGAAATCAGCGACTCAGTCGCCCGCCTCCTAGATAAATAAAAGTGCAGTGGGGTCTGTCCCCATTGCACTTTTTTATATGTTACTTCGTTTTTGTTGGGTCTTTATGGGTGAACGCTCCGTTGTGATTACGGAGGAAATAGAGTAGTGAAATGAAAGATGTTTTGTATAGAACGAATTCCTTGGTTTTGAGCATCTCGAGAATCTCCTCCTCGGTGGCCCATTTGACTTGTTCAACTTCTGTGGTCTGGAGTTCTAGCGTGTCTATATCTACGTCCATGTTGATGGTATAAATGTCGTTGAATCCGCCATCGAAGTAGATGGTCATGGCAGGACGGACTCCTGTAAGGTCATAGTCGATTCCTACCTCTTCTTTTAGTTCGCGGGATGCTGCCTGTTGACTAGTATCACCAGCCTGGGCACTGCCGCCTGCGGTGATGTCCCACATTCCTGACCAGCCCTTCTTAAATGGCTGTCTTTTCTGTATAAGCATCCTACCATCTGGACCGAATATACATACGTGTACTACCAGTCGGTAGTATCCTTCAGGAACTTTATTACCGCGTTCCAGAGTCTTGCCTGTAAAGTTTCTGTTTACGTCATAGAGATCGAATCTTTCTGCCATTTTTTTGTCCCCCATTTTGCATAAAAACAACGCTACTTTCATGTTGCAAATGTTTGCACAGAATCGTATAATATTTGTTTGTATTAGAGTAAAAATCTGTGCGTCAAAAAACACTTCTATAGTATAACATCTTATAGAAAATAAGCACAGAAAATTATATTAGAAACGGGGTATAAAGTTATGGCATTTTCAGGTTTTGGTAAGTTGATCGACATACTTAAAGAAAACCACCAGACAATCGTATTTACAGAGGGAAATGATCCTCGAATCCTTGAGGCTTCATCAAGACTTCTGACAAGCAATTTCCTTGAGCCAATCCTTCTTGGTAATCCAGATGAGATTCACAAGATTGCTGATGAGAGCGGTTTCAATATTCGTGGAGCTAGAATCATTGATCCACAGAATTTCGAAGATTTCGATAAGATGGTTGATGAGTTTGTTGAGCTTCGTAAGTCAAAGGGAGTTACACGTGAGGACGCTGTAAAGTATCTTTCACAGGCTAACTACTTTGGTACAATGCTTGTAAAGATGGGATATGGTGACTGCCTCCTTGGTGGTGCTACATATTCAACAGCTGATACAGTTCGTCCTGCATTCCAGCTTGTTAAGACAAAGCCAGGCAACAAGATCGTTACATCATGTTTCATCCTTGTTCGTCCTAGAGCTACAGGTGACAACGAAGTTATCGCTATGGGTGACTGCGCTATCACAATCGATCCTTCTGAGGATGATCTTGTAGAGATCGCTACAGAGACAATTAAGTGTGCTGAGCTCTTCGGAGTTGATCCTAAGGTTGCATTCCTTAGCTACTCAACAAAGGGTTCTGGAAAGGGCGATAGCGTTGACAAGATGCGTAACGCAGCTGAGAAGACAAGAGCTCTTCTTCCTAACATTCCTATCGATGGCGAGCTTCAGTTTGATGCAGCTGTTTCACCAAAGGTTGCTGAGAAGAAGGCACCTGGTTCAGAGGTTGCTGGACATGCAAATACATTTATCTTCCCTGACATCAACGCTGGTAACATTGGTTACAAGATTGCTCAGAGAATTGGTAACTTTGAAGCATTTGGTCCTATCCTTCTTGGACTTAACTCACCTATCAACGATCTGTCTCGTGGATGTACAGCTCAGGAGGTTTACTCTATGGCTATTATCACAGCAGCATTTGCAGCTAGCGAGAAGAACAATAAGTAGTTTATAAATTTTGATTTTCAAGGCTAGATTATGGGCTTAACACAGGAAGACAAAAGAAAATATGGACTATCTATCGAAAACTACAAGCCGATCGTGACATTTATCATCATAGGTTTAAATGTTCTGGTTTTCTTCTGGGAAACCATGTCAGGCGGTAGTGAGAAGATTGATGTGCTATTAAAATGCGGGGCAAGTTATGCCCCGTATATTTTTGAGGATGCTCAGTGGTACCGTATCATTACTTCAATGTTTGTGCATATTGGAGTTGAGCATATAGCTAGTAACATGATCTGTCTCATTGCGGTTGGTCAGTATGTTGAGAACTATTTCGGACGAGTGAAATACGTTATTATCTACATCGTAGCTGGTATCATTGGAAATCTACTCAGTCTGATGGTTGATATGAAGACGGGAAGTTTTGCAGTAAGTGCTGGTGCTTCGGGCGCAATTAGTGGACTTATCGGAACACTCATTGTTCTTGCGATTGATCCAGAAACTCGAAAGATATTCCCGATGTATAGAGTTTTGATGGCGATAGTACTTGTGATGATTCCGTCCAAGGAAGGTATTGATGTGGCTGCTCACATTGGTGGACTTCTTGGTGGTATCGCGGTGGGATATACATTTTATTACTATGATAAATCAAAAGGATAAGACAGAGTTTTCTGTCTTATTCTTTTTTTCTTGGATTTCACCTTTTGCTAATGATATAATTAGTTAGCTTTTGATTGAGGGGCTTTGAAACAGGATATCCATATATCATATGGATAGTTTGTTTGAATGCCCTTTTATTATTTCCCTAATTCGCAACTATATTTAGTTGCAGAAACGATAAAAGGTGTGTTATATTGAAAAGGAGAAATAGATGAGTAAAAAAGATAAGTTAATAAAATAATATCAAAGGAAACAGTTGCTGGAATTTATGGAGAAGGAGGGACTGATATGAAAAATACTATGGAATATAAGGGATATGTTGGTAGTGTTGAGTTTTCTGAGAAAGATGGTTTATTCTTTGGCTCAGTTCAAGGGATACGTTCACTTATTTCCTATGAAGGGGAAAATGCAAAAGAATTAGTTCAGGATTTTCATGATTCAGTAGATAATTACTTAGTTGAATGTAGGGAAAGAGGCGAGAATCCTGAGGTTGCATATAAAGGCAGTTTGAATATTCGAATAGGTTCTGAATTACATAAAAAGGCTGCTATATATGCAATGTCAAAACAACAAAGCCTTAATAGTTTTATTGAAGAAGCTGTTCGTGAGAAAATCTTATCTGTAAAGATGAATTAATAAAGAGGGACAAGATGATTGATACAATAATTTTTGATATGGATGGAACAGTACTGAATACTCTTGATGATCTTACGGTATCGGTGAACTACGTGTTAGAGAAGTTTGGCATGCCTCCACGTACTATGGAGGAATACAGATTATTCTTTGGTAGTGGAATAAGAAGAGCGTTAGAGTTGGCAACCCCAGAGGGAACCAGTGATGATGTGATCGACGAGATGTTACCTGTCTTTAAGGAACATTACGATGAGCATTGTCTTGATAAAACTGGACCATATGCTGGTATCCTTGATCTTATGAAGAAACTGAAATCTAAAGGCTATAAGATGGCTATAGTATCTAATAAGATAGATTCAGCGGTGAAGGAGCTTAACGAGAGATTTTTCTCGCAGTATGTTGATGTAGCTATTGGCGAGAAGGATGGGATAAGAAGAAAACCTGCACCTGATACTGTGATACAGGCGCTTGCTGAACTGGGTAGTTCAAAAGATACGGCGGTTTATATTGGAGATTCAGAGGTGGATTATCAAACGGCAGTGAATTCGGGACTTCCTTGTATCTCGGTACTCTGGGGCTTCCGAGACAAGGACTTTCTACTAGACATCGGTGCGACCACATTTGCTTCCGTCCCAGCTGATATATATGGTCTCCTTGATGGGATTGAAATGTGAGGATACTGACAAAATGAAATTGACATCATTAAATAATTCTTGTATAATACTGACAAAATGAAAATGTCATTATAGAGGCGACATTATGAAAACAATCTCATTAGAAAAAGCTTTGGCTAAAATAGAAGAGTTAGAAAAAGAAAACAAAGAATTGAAAAAAGAATTAGAGGAAATAAAGAGTAGAAAGACTAGTGGACGTCAAAAGCACAATGAGAAGTGGCTTACTATATATAAAGAAGTCTTTGAGATGTATAATTCGGGACTTTCAACAAAAGAGATAGCGAACGCCAAGGGATTAAGTGAGAGAACAGTGTACAGATATAAGTCCTACATAGATAAGATAAAGGAAACAATGGGTGAGCAGCAATAAGTTATTTGAAATAGCAAAGTACAATACAAAATTCAACGATATTTTAGGTGTGGAGTATGATTCGTTTATAATATATCAATCAAAAGGTTTATTAACTCATTTGATAAAGAGAAAACACTTTGTAGCTGCAAAATATTTAGAGTTTCTTCCGGATATCATCCAAACTCCTGATTATATTGGTGAAACAAATGGAAATATTGAATTTGTAAAATGTTATATGGATAATATATTCATTTGCGTGAAACTTGATTCTAAGAAAAAGATATATTATGTATCAACTGTATTCGATATAAAAAGTCGAAAGATTGATTCGTATGTAAAATCTGGAAGATTAATTAGAATAAATGATTGACACCGTTTGCTTGGTGATGCTAGTATGTAATTGTATTAGATGATTTGACGAGCAGGAAAGGCACCCTGCGCTCCTTTTTAGGAACCTGATATGATGGATACGCCGCCCATCCAGATTGTCTTAATACAAATATCATAGAAATTATATCCACAGGCTTTTGCCTGTGGATATTTTTTACGCAAATTTCAACTCGCGACAACTTTTTTGCAGCTCACAACAGAATTCCGGTATTTGCTCAAACCTTGAGTTATCATCCAACCATAAGATAAAGCGAGAGACAAAAAGGTCTCTGTAAAATAAATGGAAGGATGGGTTTTAACCAGAGGTGAAAGGAATGAATAACGAGTTAAAAAATCAAGTTGTTAATGAAACAACAGTTGAAACAAAGACAGAAAAAGTTAGTGCTGGAAAGTCGATACTTAGAGCGATGGGATATGGCTCTACATATCTTGTCGGACAGGTTGGTGGCGGTATCGGCTTAGGAATGGTCTTAAGCATTATTATGGGATACAAGGCTGCACAGCAGGGTATCACAGATAGAACTAAGGTTACTGAAATGGTTGTGGAAAAGAGTGCATCTATGACAGGGTCTGTGGTAGTGATCGCTGCAGTGATAACAATAGCTATCTTAGCAATCTTCTTCTCAATCCGTAAGGAAAAGATGAGTGAAAAGATAAACTTCCATAAGGCAAGCGCTAAGTCAATCGGTGTATGTGCTATCGTTGGTATTGCACTTAACTTTATCACAGTAGCTGCACTTATTAGTCTTCCAGATAACATAATTGCTGGATATGGTGAAAGCGCAAGTGGCATTATGAATCAGAACATTGTTATGAGTATGCTTTCAACAGTTATTGCAGCTCCGATTGTTGAAGAGATCATCTTCAGAGGTCTTATCTTCGATAGACTTAAGAAGGGTATGCCAACTGTAGTTGCAGCAATCATCAGCTCAATTCTTTTCGGACTTGCACATGGTCAGATCGTTTGGATAATCTATGCTATGATCCTTGGTTTCGTACTTTGCTACGTATATAGCAAGACAGGTTCTATCAGAACAACTATCGCACTTCATATGGGATATAACTTTACATCAACATTTATCGGTGCTCTTCCAATCAGTGTTCCTTCAGTAGCAAGATATGCACTTGCAGCTGTTTCAGTAGTAGTTGTAGCAGTGGTTATCGTTCTTTATAGAAATCACATGAAGAGAGAAGCTGAGAAGACAGAGATTTATGTTTCAACAGTAGCAGCTTAATTAATAAAAATATAGGATATGTAGTATTTCCTGAATAACATGTCTCATGGTAAAATGTGGCATAGTGCTAAGCGTTAACGCGGTGCACTTTGCCACGTTTTTTATTTGGGAGGTTCTAAAATGGATGTTAATAAGATTTTAAGCGAGATGACACTGGAAGAGAAAGCTCTTCTGTTATCTGGACATGATACATGGACTACTGAAGCTATAGAAAGACTGGGGCTGCCTAGTATCTTTATGAGCGATGGTCCTCACGGACTTAGAAAACAGGATACTGAAACTACTGGACAGACTGGGATATATAATTCCATCGATGCTGTATGCTTCCCAACTGCCTGTGCCACTGCTTCTTCATTTGACAGGAATCTTATGGAGCAGATGGGTGTTTCTCTTGGTAAGGAGTGTCAGGCTGAAGATGTTTCGACTATTCTTGGTCCTGCCATAAATATAAAGCGTTCACCATTATGTGGAAGAAACTTCGAATACGTTTCTGAGGATCCTTTCCTTACTGGTGAACTTACAAGTGCTTACATCAATGGTGTTCAGTCTCAGAATGTTGGCGTGTCGCTAAAGCATTTTGCTGCAAACTCACAGGAGACTGAGAGAATGTATGCGGACAGTATTATAGATGAAAGAACTCTTCGAGAGATTTACCTTGCTGGCTTCGAGAAGGCTGTTGTGGAGTCAAAGCCTTGGACACTCATGGCTTCCTATAACAGAATTAACGGCACCTACGCTTCAGAAAACAAATGGCTTCTCACTGATGTTCTCCGCACAGAGTGGGGCTTTGACGGCGTAGTTATGTCAGACTGGGGGGCTGTTTCAGATAGACCGAAGGGCGTTGCTGCAGGACTTGATCTTGAGATGCCTTCAAGCCGTCATGTAAATGACAGCGCGATAATAAATGCGGTGAAGAACGGCGAGCTTGCTGAAGAGGATCTGGACAAAGCTGTTCTCAATATCTTGAAGTGGGTTGAGAAGTTCGTGGAGCATCGTCAGGAGGAAGTCTTCGATAGAGATGCTGATCACGAGAAGGCAGTTCGTGCTGAAGAGGAATGTATCGTTCTGTTGGCAAATGACATCATCATCGAAGGTGCTACTGAAGTGACTGATGACGGTGAGATCGTTGGTGAAAACATGGTTGAAAAGCCAGTGCTTCCACTTAGTCCAGATGAGAGGATTGCACTTATCGGTGGCTTTGCTGAGACACCAAGATTCCAGGGTGGAGGAAGCAGTCACATAAATGCTCACAATATCGTATCAGCTGTTTCGATAATGAATGAGTATTCCGATAACATTTCCTTTGCAGAAGGTTTCCCTTATGATGCAGATGCAACTGACGAGGCAAAGTTTGCTGAGGCAATCGAAATCGCAAAAGATGCAGACAAGATAGTTGTGTTCGCAGGACTCCCTGATATTTTCGAGTCTGAGGCCTATGACAGAAAGCATATGAGACTGCCTGACTGCCAGAATGAGTTGATAGACAGACTCCTTGAACTTGGCAAGCCTGTAGTTGTTGTGCTCCACAACGGTTCTCCTGTTGAGATGCCATGGGCTGATTATGTTGCAGGAATCGTTGAGGCATATCTTGGCGGCGAGGGCGTTGGCGAAGCTGTGATGAACGTGCTCTACGGAAAGGTTAATCCTTCTGGTAAGCTGGCTGAATCATTCCCAGTTAAGCTGGAGGATAATCCAAGCTACCTTAACTTCCCTGTGGCAAGACATAAGGTTAATTATGCAGAGGGTGTATTTGTCGGATATAGATACTATGATACAAAGAAGATGGACGTGCTGTTCCCATTTGGATACGGCCTTTCATATACAGAGTTTGAATATTCAAATGTAAGATTTGCTGAAGGTGTCACCGATTCGAAGGGCGGTGTGCCTGTAGTTAAACTTGCTGCTAAAGATGCACCAAAGAACAGTACAGTTGCAGAAATCTTAGTTGATGTAACAAACACTGGTTCTGTAAAGGGTAAGGAGATAGTACAGCTTTACGTTCGAGATGAGACAGGGGCAATTAACAGACCTGTACATGAACTGAAGGGTTTTGCTAAGATTGAACTGGAGCCAGGAGAAACTGGTACAGTAAGCTTTAAGCTGGATAACAGATCCTTCCAGTGGTATAACACTGAGATTGGTGATTGGTATGCGGCTGATGGAAAGTATGTGATCGAGATTGCTAAGTCTTCCAGAGATATAGTTTTCGAGCAGGAGATAAGTCTTACAGGAAGCTTCCAGCTTCCACCTAAGATTGACCGTGACGTACAGCTTGGAGAACTCCTTGCTTATGATAAGACGAGAAAGTTTACTATGGAAACCTTTGCCAAGTCACAGACTCAGTTCTCTGGAACTGATGAGGAGGCAGATGCAAAGATAGACGAGATGACAAAGGCG
>R24__coassemble_1742_pt1 | contig 10645 bp, 4 predicted proteins | sample R24__metabat2_high_PE_052 | metagenome-assembled genome bin R24 | reverse complement strand
ATTATCATGATCTGATAAGTGAAGTAAAGCAACAGTAATATATCTGATTTTATTATTTAAATGGAGATAGCATATGAAGAAATGTATTGTTTGCGGTAGTGAGAATGATAATGACAGTTTATATTGTTCCGGTTGTGGAAATGTACTTCATAATAATAGTTTGATGAATAATTTGTCAGAGATAATTAAATATGCTGACAAAAGTACCAGAAAGTATTTTGAGTCGTTGGCTGAATATAAAAAAGTATATGATGAATACAAAAGATATAAGAATAGAATGCCTGCCCCTCTGTTATTTTGTGTGATACTGGTATGCTGTTGTTTTGTGATTTATGAATATGTTGTGGTTCAATATTATTCCCATAAAACGGAGTTAATTGATAACTACAAAGATAAAATAATAGCAGTCGGTATAATATTTGTTCTAATAGATCTTTTTATATCTGTTATCTATGGCTTTAGTACCAGGAAAAAGGTAAGGGAACAATATGTAGTGGTGGAAAATTGGTGGAACGAATTAAAAAAAGATACGGAAGCATTTAATAAAATATCAGTTTTTTATCCTGAAGAATACCGGGTTCCAATCATCACAAATCTTGCCTTGAACTATGTTACTCAAAGGAGAGCTTCTTCAATGAAGGAATTACTGGATATGCTGGATACTCAGATACATAGATGGAATCTGGAAGAGAAGTATCAGAAAATGATTGATAATCAGCAGCAGATTGTCTCTTATCAGAATAAACAGCTTAAGAAAATGAGAGAATTAGATGCTTCATTGGCTATATCAAACTTTAACTCTTCATTGATTAACTGGCGATTATGGATTTTTTGAAAGAAGGTGATAAAAAAATGTACGATTTAATAAAGGGGTTTACAGCTCCTGATATGTATTTTCTATATACAATGAACCAGCCGGTTCGCCTTTCCAGAGTGGCACTGATCAGGGAGCTGATGAGAATAAAAGATGATGCGGAAAATGAGCCTGATCTATTCATCGTTGTAGAACATTGTATAGAAGTTCTCAGCAAAATGACAGATGAAGAATATGCCGGCTTCGACTTCAAAGATGAATATGATATGGAAGTGGCTCCGTAATAAATTATTATAAATATTAAGCTGAAAAGAAACCTATTGCAGAAATGTGATAGGTTTTTTGTTTTATTTCCTGACAGAAAGTTGGGGCTTTAATCCAGTTATCGCCTTAGGGCGTTTATATAGATACTATAAAATACAGAAAGGAAAAGGAAAATGAAAAACAGAATAAGATGTTTTATCTCGCTGGTACTCGTGTTAATTATGGTTATATCACTTGTACCGGCGAACTTTGTTTATGCAGATACTCCCGGATCTCAAGATGATAATTCGGGGCAGTATGAAGATGGATATGCTTCACCTGATGATGCAGAGACTGCATATACGGAGACAACAGAAGAAATCACAGAAGAAAAAGATACTGATTTATCACCTGAAACGGTTCCTACATTTGATACTTCTTATGACGGAATATCAGTTGAAGGAATTGATTTTTCATCTTGTGAACTTCTTATAGGAGCTTCTGATACTTCGGTTTTTACAGCTGACACAGAGGTTGTTTCAGAGTATAACGGAATATACCTCACAAGATACCAGGATCCGGAACAGACAGCCAATGCCTATACCTATTACAGCAGTCGTGCTGATCTTATTGAAGTTAATACCGGAATTAAGGCAGATGATACGGAATATATACCAAATGATGGTCACGGAGAAGCTGATCTCTCAGAGCTGAATAATGGGGATGATGCTTTTTCAAATGTAAATGATATTTCCGTAGAAGATTACTCAGGATATATTGCTCTTATTGATACCGGAGCTGAAGGAAGTAATGTCAGGAAGAGTATATCTGTAATCGGTGACAGTGTATCTGATGATAACGGTCACGGAACAAAGATGGCTGAAATGATATCAGAAGCTAATCCGGATGCTAAAATCCTGTCCATCAAGGCTCTTGGAAGTGATGCGACCGGAAGTATATCTGATGTATATGCTGCTATTGAATATGCGGTAGATTCTAATGTATCTGTAATCAATCTTTCAATGTCAAGTATATCCACAGCTGAAAGTGAACTGTTGGAAAAATCTGTATCTGACGCACTGGCTAAAGGAATAACAGTTGTTGCTTCAGCCGGTAATAATGGCAAGAATGCAGCTTATTATACGCCTGGAAATATTGAAGGGGTATATACTATAGGTGCCTGTGATAAAGATGGTAAAAAAATAGATATATCCAATTTTGGAAGTTCAGTAAACTACTATGTTGCTGAAAATACAACATCTAAAGCAGCGGCTTACTTCTCAGGACTTGTGTTAAATGGTATAGATGATATTGAGAGTAATAATAAAGTTTTTACAAGAGAATCTGTAGAAAATGCCACAGATGATAATAATGAAGTAATAGATAACGAAGGTTATGTCAGAATAGTCTATCTGGTTGGTGATGATTATGACTGGACTAAGATTACTACTGATACCTGGATTCAAAAGAACTCGGATGATGGAAGATCTGTATGGGAGATTACAGATGATGGCGGGACTTTAACCAGTTATGCGTATTGTATAGATCCTCATAGAAAATCTCCTAAAGTAAATGACAGTACCACATTTTCTAATGTCACAGTAACCCCTGATTATTATACAAATCTATTATTTGCGCTTAATATCCGAAATCCTTGGCAGACTGGAAGTTACAGCTCCTGGGGTGCTCCTCAAAACTCTCAGATTGTTGTATGGACAATGAGATATGCTTTTCATAATTGGACGGAAGGTAACTGGGCAGCTGCAAAAGCAAGCTCATATTCAACAGTTCCTTATACCGATACACAGTTATCTACCTGGGCTGATGAATATTATAATGCTTATCATAATATAAATAACAATGTGCTTCTTATTAACTGGTCAACCGGTGAAGAAGTGTCATATGGTATAGATGGACTTGAAAAAACCAGAACTGCAAATGATAATTACTGGACTGTAAAGGGAAGTAAATCACAGCCTGCATTATCCTTCACTAATTCAAATATTTCTTCAGATAGTGGTCTGTGGACATATGATTCATCATCAGGAATGTATAGCGCAACTACTACATTCAATGGAAGTACAGGACAGTTTACTTATCTTGAGGTACCTTCAGGATGCAGATATGTAGTTAATGGAACATATACATACAATGCAGGAGAAACAGCGGTTCTATGGGCTGGAGATACACTTACGATATACGCCGGTTCAGGGACTTCTGTCACACAGTCAGTCCAGGGGCGTCTTACTCATTACGGAACATATATGTTCACGGCAAATGATGAAAATCAGCAGAGACTTATGTATCTTTGGCAGTGGGATAGCCCTTCCACATCATTGTCTTTTGAAACTCCTGAAAAGTATTATGTAGGTGTCGCAAAGTATGATGCACAGACCGGAGATAAGATTAAGGGTTCTAAGTATGATGTTTACAGATCAGATAATACAAATATAGGCACTATAGATCTGACTAACAGCACAGAAGGAACTCTTGATATTTCTTCACATTATAATGCTGGATTTACCAGCGGTTACTATGCAAAAGAAACCAAAGCTCCCGATGGGTATGTTCTTAATACAGATAATGTACCATTGACGGTTAATGAAGACAAAGTTACATCTTTTGGAAAAGATTATGACAGACCAAGATGTTACATAAGAGTCAAGAAAGAAGCGGCGCACAGCAATTATTATAATACGACAGATTACAGTCTTGATGGAGCAAGATTTGGACTTTATTCTTCTTCAGCTTGTAAGGAAGCTGACAGGATTACAACTCTTACAACTAAAACAGTTAATGGTACTCCTGGATACACCGACTATTTTGAAGTAACAGATAAAATGTCAACAACCACTGGCGGAGGATACCTGAAGTTTAACGCTACAACATTTTATATTAAGGAGATTTCAGCTTCTAAGGGATATAAGGTTAATCCTGATGTGCAGTCTGTTACCGTTCTGAGTGGAACTAATGATATATCAGTAACCAGTACTGTTAAAGAGTGGGAAGAAAACTGGGTATATCTGAAGAAGTCATCTGCAGATACAGAGTGTACCAATTACAACCCTAATTACAGTCTTGAGGGTGCTACATATAATATATTCAAGACTCAAACAGAAGCCCAAAATGCTCTTAATACTAAGGATTACTCAGCTGCTATAATGACTTTTGTATGTGATGCAGACGGATATACAGAAAAACAGAATATTTCAGATTATATGAAACCTGATAATTCCAATACTACATTTTATGTAGTAGAGTCAAAGGCTGGAAATGAGGGTTATATCCGTTCTAACAATGTGACAGAAGTTACTGTAACAAAGGATAATGATATAAGTAATCCGGCTCTAATTGATGTTATAGATAATCCGGTAAATGATCCTATTAACCTAACTGTTAAGAAAGAGGATGCGTTGTACGGGACAGTGGAGTCTCTTGAAGGCGCAGAGTTCAGATTTAGTTTTTATGCAGTTGATATTGATACAATAAAGACTGCTCAGTATCTTAAAGCTAATTATTCACCGACCAGATCTTTTACAAGAACAACTGATAAAGATGGTTTAATAAGAATAACTGATTACGAGTTCCCTCGTGGCTTTGTAGTTATTGATGAAATAAGCAACCCTGACGGATATTCTCTTGATAATCTGAAGGTTTATCTGAATGGTGATAAAACAAAGGATATAACAGATAATCTGGTATTTGTGACAGACGCTATTGTTTCAGCTGATGAAACAACATATCAGAAAACAACCTGGTATCCTAATGATGCTGCAACTTATGCAGAGCTCGCCACAAAGGGTACTAAGTACGAAGATTCAACCTTCACATTTACGGTAACAAATGCTCCAAAAAGAGGAAATATAAAGTTTACAAAGATGAATGCTGCCGGTGAGGAGATGGAAGGTGTTAAGTTCCGTGTAACCAATAAGGATACAGGAGAGATTCATTATCTTTATACTGATGAAAATGGTTTTGCAACTACAAAGACTGATTCTTATGATGATAAGACAAACTATTATGATACAGTTACTGAGTATGACAAGACTGTATCAACTGTATGGTTTAAGCAGTTTAAGGATAAAGATGGTGATATAAAAGAGGCAGATCCTGCAGATGGCTATGAGGCACTACCTCTCGGTACTTATGAGGTTAAGGAAATGACCTGCAAGGCTAATAAGGGTAAGCAGCTTGAACCGGCTAAGACCATAGTGATAGATGAAAATAATTACACCAGAGTCATCGATGTTTTTGATGAAAATGCGACAGATTCAGAAAACAGTATATGGAATCAGGTAAAACCAACTATCGGTACAACTGCAATAGTAGAAGATACAGACAGCAAGACTCTTGGCCAGACTCAGATAGACAGTGATTACGACTGGACTAATCAGACTATAATTGATACCTGCTGCTTTGATAAGCTCAGAGCTGATACTGATTATACCATTCTTACAGAGCTTATGATTGTAGATCAGGACGGTGTAGTTACTCCATACCTGGATAAGGACGGTAAGCCATATAAGAGAATAGTAAATATAAAGACACCGGCTGAATATAAGAAGTCTGTCTATGAAATCTCAGATACTATAGATATTGAACTGGATAAAATAGATCCAACCGGACTTGAAGAACAGCAGAAGAAGCTTGTTGTTTATGAATCACTTTATTACGGTAAGTATGATACGGTAGCAGATCTTGAAGATGCTATCGAAAACAAGACTTACAAGACACGGTATGAGGAATATGATGAAAATGATGATATGGATTTCTTCCCAGTTGAACATAAGGATAAGGATGATGATTATCAAACTGTAAAGCCAGGAGATATTCATACAACCATTAAGGACAGTGTGTCAGGGGACAGAATTGCTCATACTTCTAAAGAAAGCACACTTATTGATTCTGTATATTATACAGGACTGCATATTGGATATGAATACACGGTAGAAGGAACTCTTCAGGCTAAAGAAGGAACAGACTGGTCAACTATAACTTATGATCCTCTTAATCCTGAAGCAGATGCAGATGGATATGTATATTCAACAGAGCCTGATGATACTATGGAATATCCGAACAGAGCTTATACTCTTAGAGATGAAGCCGGAAATCCTATTACTGCATCAAAGACATTTATTGCCGAAAAGAGTGAAGGGTATATTGATCTGGAGTTTACATTTGATTCATCACTTCTTGAAGGAAAGAGCTGTGTTGCCTTTGAAAAGCTTAAATATAAGGATGTTGTTATTTCAGCACATAATGAACTACCTGACGAGGATGAAATAATGCATTTCCCTAAGTTTAACACGACTACAAGAAACAGTGAACTCAAAGGAATAGCTGTTGGTGAAGAAGATTGTTCCAAAGAGGTTCCGGCACTGTCTGAAGGAAGTTCATTCACAGATACTATTCATTTCCATAATCTTTTGGCTAACAGATCCTATGTTGCAAAGGGTACTCTGATGGATAAAGCAACAGGTGAGGCACTTAAGGATGCTGATGGCAAGGTTATATATGCTGAAAAGATATTTAGTACAGATGAAGTTGCTGAGCTTAAGATTACAGAGAGTCCTGGTGCCTTTGATTATATAACTGAGGATGGAACTTTACTGGATATGGCAGCAGATCACGCCAACTATCTGTGTGATGGAGATGTTGATGTAGTATTTGAAGGATATGACTTCACAAATCTGGCTGATAAAGTAGGTGTAGTATATGAGGAACTTTATCTTATCAAGGAAACTTATGACGATAAGGGAGTTGCGGTAAAGAAAGAAATACCGGTTGGAGAACATAAGGATATCAAGGATGTAGATCAGTTTATATACTTTATTGAAATACATACAAATGCAACTGATAAAGAGACTGGTATTCCTGTGGTTCCACAGGATAAGCAGACTACTATTCTCGATACCGTAACTTATTCCAATGTAATAGTTGGAAAGACTTATAAGCTTACGGCTTCTCTTAAAGTAATAAATGATGAAAGTGGTAAGTATAAGGATGGAGATAGTCTGTTAGATAAAAATGGTAAACCGGTAACGGTCGATTTTGATTTTATTCCAAAGACAAAGAGTGGAGAAGTGGTTGTTGAAATACCATTTGACACAACAAATCTTCGGGATATGGACATAGTAGTATTTGAAGATATGTATAATAAGCCTGGACTTAAGGTGGCTGCTCATAATGATCTGAAAGACCGAAAGCAGACGGTAAGAGTACCTGATGGTGGAACCACTGCATACGATAAGTCAACTAATGACAGTGTTTCTCAGGCAGACAAGAACATAACACTGGTTGATACCGTTTCGTATAAGAATCTTGAACCTGGAAAAGAATATACTGTAACCGGTACCGTATATTCAAAGGAAACCGGGAAACCACTTCAGACAAACGGAAAAGATCTTACAAAGACAATCAGTTTTACTCCTTCAGATCCGGACGGAACTATCGATGTGGAGTTTGAGTTTAATACCAGAAACCTGAAGGGAAAAACACTTGTAGTATTTGAAGATGTAAGATATAACGGTGAGTCGGTATTTATTCACGCTGATATCGAAGATAAAGGACAGACAGTATATATTCCTGAAATTGGAACTACGGCAACTGCAGATGGAGCTAAGACTGTAAGAGCATCGAAGACAGTAACCATCATAGATAAGGTAGAATACACTAATCTGGTTCCTGGTAAAGAATATAAGATATGCGGATCATTATGGAATAAGTCAACAACAGAGAAGTTGCTAATCAACGGAAAGAATATAACAGCTGAAAAGACATTTACTCCTGCAGAACCTAATGGATATGTGGAGTTATCATTTACATTTGATGCTTCAGGTCTTTCAGGGGATGTGGTAGTAGGTGAACAGATGTATCATAATGATATTGAAGTAGCAACACATATAGATCTGACCGATGAAGGACAGACGGTTACTATTACTCCACCAGAAAAGACACCTAAAACAGGTGACAGTATTCCGATAATTCCTATTATAGGATTACTGGTTGCCGCAGCTGGTGGAATAGTGGCAATAATAGCAGTTAAAAGAAATAAGAAAAACTGAAAGGTAACTAATACTATCGGTTAATATGTAATATGGCAGAAGGGCAGCTTTAGATCAGAGCTGCCCTTTATACTTTTAGAAAAGGATGTATAATATACACACGGAATGTATACGGGTAAAAACTGATGAAGAAAAGGATAAATATATCTCTATCTGAGGATACCATAGAAAGATTGAAGCAGTATGCCTGGGAAAACCATACAAATGTAAGTCAGGCAGTAACAGATTGGATATGGGCGGTAAAAGTGAAGAATACTCAGATAAGGGGGCAGCAGTCAATAAAAGAATGCGATAAAATGGCAAGGTAAGCCAACTGATATTCCGATTTTATATTAAAAACAGATTGATATTCTTGTTGGTTTTGTTATACTCTAATTGAGGGGATAGAATGGAAAGGGGAATATATGGCAGAAATTGACGATATGAAGATTCAGTGGCATCCCGCCTTTGTTGCGGCTATGATGCTGGAGCTTCAGGATAATAGAAATGATCTGGTTTTTGATGATGAACATAATTTAAGTAAGCAGCCTTTAAGGATAGATTTACTTGTGATCAAAAAACAGTCAGATGTGGTAGTTAAGAGTAAGCTTGGTGAGATATTCAAAGAGTATAATATAATGGAATATAAGAGTCCGCACGATGCTCTTAACATAGATAATTTTCACAAGGCACTTGCTTATGCACATTTATTTAAGTCTGAAAATGATGGTGTAGTTAATAAATATCCATCGGAAAGTATTACTGTTTCAATGGTGAGACATTCTTTTCCCAGAGAAATGTTTAATATTCTTCAAAATGAAGGGTATGAAATAGTAAAGAATAATCCTGGTATATATTATGTGTCAGGAGACAGACATTTTGATATTCAGGTTATTGTATCAGGTGAATTATCTCACGAAGATGGAAAGTGGTTAAAGGTTTTACAGGATAAGCTTAGTATTGAAGATGTTACTCAGCTGGTTGTGGATATGACAAAAAATAACAATGCAGAGAACAGAGATAATATTCAGGCGTTATTAGATGTTATTTATTCAGCGAATAAAGAGACTGTATCGAAATGGAAGGAGATGAGTGGTATGGGAGGAGCTTTAGCAGAACTTATGGCACCAGAACTTACTGCGGCCAGAACTGAAGGATTCGAAGAAGGTGATTATGGCAGAGCCAAGTCGATTATATCTAATATGTTAGATAAGGGGTTAACCGCAGAACAGATTATATTATACACTGGAGTAAGTGAAAAAGATTTTAAGCTTATAGCAAATATGTATGATATTGATCATAACAATGACATAGTTTACTGCGATGTGGATATGACTGAATATTTGCTTGAAAAGGGAGATAGTTATAATCCGACCGGAGAATCTATTATCTATCAGAATGCAGCCAAGGCAGCTAATGCCGGATCTTCATCTGGAACCGGGTTTGGTGCAGATCTTGATTAAGAAGATAATAAAATGAATAATGCGTGAAGTGAAAAAGACACTTTAGTTTGCAAATGCAGATCAGGGTGTCTTTTTTAATTGAAGGGGGCGATATATGCGTGAATAAGGAAGAACTTACAAAAAACTGATTATGGAAGATGGAGGAGTACTGATAAAAGTTGAATCAAGTGAGAACCCGGCACTGTTAAATGATACATTTTATACAGTTGATGACTTTAATAAAATTATTCAAAGTGAAGAAACAAAGAAAGCGGAATCATATAGAAAGCTTTCCTCAGGGGAATTAAGTCCGGTGGCAGAACTGGTAAAGTATCATATAGTAATATCAAAGTATTATGGCAATATAGAAGGGCTTAATGATGAAACTCAGGAAACGGCTATTGGAAAAGGTCTTGATAATATAGTCACGCAGACCGAATCATTTAATTATGGTATAGCTGATATGATGAAAATCGAGATGATGAAGCAGTCAGATCCAACATATAGTTTTGGAAGAGAAAAGCTTGTTTATAAACTCAATCATATAAATCAGGAACTGACTTATCATAATACTATTGAATCCTTAGAAAATCATAAAAATATGTATATTGAATTAAAAGAAAAACATCAGAAAGAGTTGGATGATTTTCCCTGGTTTGTCGCATTCGATGATGAACAGTTTAATTTAGGAATGGAAAAGCTTGGGCTTACTCCAGAAGATAGTTCTCAGGTTATGGCAGTGCCTCCGGGGATAATAATTAAACAGTCAGATAATCAGGCATATTTTGATATGCATCAGAGATGGACGAGTGAACATCTTTCGGAAATTATGAAAGATGATACAGGACTTGGATACATATATGATATGTTCAGTTATGAGTTAAAGAATCACGAGTACGGTTATACCGGAAGTGTGGAAGATACACTCTTATCACTAAATATCACGCCGTCACTCATAGAAAGTAGTGATACATTAAAGACCGGATTTGAACTGGCAAAGCTTAGTTCGTTTATTTATGATGATGGTACATCTAAGCTGAAGAATATGATTGAAAATGGAGAAATTGTAGATATATATCAGACAGGTTACAAAAAATATGTTC
>R24__coassemble_1715_pt1 | contig 10772 bp, 7 predicted proteins | sample R24__metabat2_high_PE_052 | metagenome-assembled genome bin R24 | reverse complement strand
TTTTAATATAAAATTGCCGACAAGCTGTAACTTGTCGGCAGATTACATTTCACTAAATAATATTAAGTTTTTAGGAGATTTTCTTTAGGTTGTTAGCATAAAGTCGGATAAAATGTAATTACTTACGTCGATACCCTTGTCGGTAAGGGCAACCACATTTTCATCTGCATACATATATCCCTGATCAACATATTTATTGATGATATCTCCGTAAAGTTCAAATACATCTCTGTTGAACTTTTCAGAAAAATCCTTTCGCTTAATTCCTTTGATCATCCTGAGTCCAAGGAACATATATTCTTCTATTCTAGATTCAAGGAAGATGGTCTGAACATTTTCACGAAGAATAGCTGTAGCTGAATCATATAATCTGATTCTATCTGTATCTTTAGTGAGCTCTTCTCTGATATCTTCACATATTTCTATATAATTATCGAGATTCTTTATGTTATTAAATCGTTCGCCTTTAAAATATGACGCTGCACCTATACCAAGTCCAATATACTGGCCGCCTGTCCAGTAAACCATATTGTGGCGACTCTCGAAACCAGGTTTTGAATAATTAGATATCTCATATCTATTATAGCCCGCAGCTTTAAGAACCTTCTTAGTCATGTAATACATATTTCTATCAGTATCTTCATCTGGAATCATATTTAGAAGATCTTCTCTATCCTTAAGCTTCGTTCCATCTTCAACTTGAAGCGAATATACAGATATATGCTCTGGACTAAGCTCAGTAATTCTTGTAAGCGTATCAACCATTGTATGCATATCCTGACCAGGAAGCGAACTCATGGCATCTACACTTATATTTTCAAAACCAGCACGACGAGCCGCTTCGAACCCTTCAACAAATTCATCATAATTATGAATACGTCCAAGAAGGCGAAGTATCTCATCATCAGCCGATTGAAGACCGATAGATAAACGATTAATGCCATATTCTCTATAAGCTATAAGATCTGTATATTTTATAGTACCAGGATTAACTTCTATGGTAATCTCAGGAAATCTATCGATTTTAAAAATATGTTTAATGGTGCTTAGCACATTTCCAATCATTGCTTCATCAAGAAAAGAAGGTGTACCGCCGCCGATATATATAGTCTTAACTATGTATCTATCAGCATAAGGCTTGTACATTCTTATCTCGCTCATGAGAGCATTAATATATTCAATCTTCTTTGTGCTAGTCTCTCCATCAAAAGATAGAAAATCGCAGTACATGCATTTATGCTTACAAAATGGAATATGCACATATATACTAAGAGGTTTTCTCATAAATATTCTCCAAATGAGTCACTTCGTACGTCCGACGTAATGGTGACTCAAAAATGAGTCACTTTGCACGTCGGACGTAAGGGTGACTCATTAGTCTTCGTCATCAAGTTTAAGAACAGCGGTGAAGGCTGACTGTGGAACGTCTACAGAACCAACCTGACGCATTCTCTTCTTTCCTTCCTTCTGTTTCTCAAGAAGCTTCTTCTTACGAGATATATCGCCGCCGTAACATTTGGCAAGGACATCTTTACGAAGAGCCTTGATTGTCTCACGGGCAATAACCTTGCTTCCGATAGCCGCCTGAATAGGAATCTCGAAGAGCTGTCTTGGAATCTCCTTCTTAAGCTTCTCGCACATCTTTCTTCCACGCTCGTATGCAGAATCTCTGAATACGATGAATGAAAGCGCATCTATTCCTTCTCTATTAATAAGAATATCAAGTTTAACAAGTGTAGACTTAGCATAACCCTTTAACTCGTAGTCAAATGAAGCGTAACCACGGGATCTTGATTTAAGAGCATCAAAGAAATCGTAAATGATCTCGTTAAGAGGCATCTCATATTTAAGAAGAACTCTTGTCTCCTCAAGATACTCCATACTCTTATAGATACCACGTCTCTCCTGACAGAGCTTCATGATAGCACCCGTGTAGTCTGAGGTGGTCATGATTTCAGCATCAACTATAGGTTCTTCCATGTAGTCGATTTCAGAAGGATCAGGCATATTTGTAGGATTAGTAAGTTCGATAACCTCTCCATTTGTCTTATGAATCTTATAGATAACAGATGGAGCTGTTGTAATGATATCAAGATTATACTCTCTCTGAAGTCTTTCCTGGATTACTTCAAGATGAAGAAGTCCAAGGAATCCGCATCTAAAACCAAAGCCAAGAGCCACACTGGTTTCAGGCTCATATGAAAGAGATGCATCATTTAGCTGAAGCTTTTCAAGAGCATCCTTAAGCTCCTGATACTTTGCACCATCCTCTGGATAGATACCGCAGAATACCATAGGGCGGGCCTTCTTATATCCAGGAAGAGCCTCATCACACATATTATCTGCATCTGTAACTGTATCACCAACCTCAGTATCTCTAACATTCTTAAGAGATGCAGTGATATATCCAACCATACCAGCACTGATCTCATCCTGTGGGATGAACTGTCCAGCACCAAAGATACCAACTTCTACAACATCTGCCTCAGCACCAGTCTCCATCATATGAATACGGGAGCCTTTCTTAACGAAACCGTCAAATACACGGCAGAATATAATAACACCTTTATAGGAATCATAAAGACTATCAAAGATAAGAGCCTTAAATGGCTTATTGTTATCACCTGTTGGGGCAGGAACCTTCTCAACGATCGCTTCGAGAACAGATTCGATATTGATACCATTTTTCGCTGAAATAAGTGGAGCATCTTCAGCTACAATACCGATAACATCTTCAATCTCAGTAATTACTCTCTGAGGATCCGCTGATGGAAGGTCAATCTTATTAATAACTGGGAATACTTCAAGATTGTGGTCGATTGCCATATAGACATTGGCAAGTGTCTGAGCCTCAACGCCCTGAGCAGCATCAACCACAAGAACTGCACCTTCACAGGCAGCGAGGGCACGAGAAACCTCATAGTTAAAATCCACATGTCCCGGAGTATCGATAAGATTAAGGATATACTCTTCTCCATCATTAGCTTTATAAATGATACGAACAGCCTGAGATTTAATAGTGATACCTCTCTCACGTTCTATATCCATATTATCAAGAACCTGTTCCTGCATCTCACGCTCTGTAAGTGTACCTGTTGTCTCAATAATACGGTCAGCAAGTGTTGACTTACCATGATCGATATGAGCGATGATGCAGAAGTTTCTAATTTTCGATTGATCTAAATGTGACATAATCTTTCCTTTTTGATTTTATTGGGAGTTCGGCTAATATTATAGCCACGAACATTATAACACAACCTATTATTTCGTCGACAGTTAGTTTCTGTCCCAGAATGAGAAATCCAGAAAGGGCTGAAACAACTGATTCCAGACTCATGATAAGGGATGCAACTGTAGGATTTACATCCTTCTGTCCAAGTATCTGTAATGTATACGCTACACCACAAGCCATAAAGCCAGAATAACAAAGAGCCGGAAGTGCTGACAAAATTAGTTCCGTACTAGGAGCCATCTTATATACGCAGCAATCTATCGGATAAACAAAGATAAGACTAATAACTGCAGCCACCAGAAACTGAGTACTGGACATCACTACTCCATCCACTTTATCTTTATTTGCATGATCGATATATAAAATGTGAAATGAAAAAATCAGCGAACATATAAGAAGCTGAATATCAGGAAGCTCCAGAATAAAGCTTTTACCACGCCCTATACATAAGAAGTATAGACCAATCAGCGCAAGCAACACCGAGACCCATATTATAGGACTGGTTTTCTTCTTTAAAAATATACCTATAACAGGAACCATGATTATATAAAGCGCAGTGATAAAACCCGCTTTACCAGTACTTGCTTTAAGCATAGCCATTTGCTGAAAGTTAGATGCTGCGCATAGAATGATTCCGCAAACTATTCCATGACGAATAGACAGTCTGATATCGCCGTTCTTTTCGCCTTTTTTCTCATTTTGCTTTCTCATCACATATATAACAGGGATAAGTATAGTTCCACCAAGTATGTACCTCACAACACTGAAGGTTAAAGGACCTATATATTCCATACCTGCAGCCTGAGCTACAAAGGAAGTTCCCCATATGATTGCAGTAAGCAAAAGGAGAAATGAATTCTTCAGCGAATTTCCACTCGAACTCTTTGTATCCAGTTGTTTCTCTTGTTTAGTCATTGCAACATAATATACAAAATATAAGACCTTGTCAAAGGAATGCTCTAACAAGATCCTATAGAAAAATCGTTTTATTAATAATGCTTAATTTTAATAATAATCACCATATTTATTAAGCGCATAAAGAGCAAGCGCAAATGCAAGACCGATAAGCATATCTGATTCAATATCAAACTCCATAATATAAGTCTCACACATATTAAGCGCCTGTCCATGAATAAGGTAGTTTTCATTACGAACAGTCATCATTGGAAGTGCACCTCTATAGAGAACGTATCTCCATGAAACACCGTCTCCCTCAACTTCAAGATCCTCATCATACTCAATAATGTATCTCTGAGTTCGAGACATCGTATCACGCTCAACTGTACCGAACTTATCACGGGCAGCAAACTCGAAGTATGAACCCTCTCTACCATACTTTTCCTGAACATAAGCACATTCATTGATTGTATCAGCAAGGAAAATCTTGATTCTATGACCTGTAGCATTAAAGTCATCCTTAGTGTAATAAACTTCTTTTCCCCTCTCGTCAAAAACCTTAACGGAATCGTAGTCCTCAAGGTCTTGAGCTTTTATAAAAAGTTTAGCCATGATAAAAACCCCTTCTTAAAAAAATACAAAAGTTATTTTAACATAATTAAAGAGTTACAACAACACAAAATGTAGTGGAATTATTTGTTAATTCTAACTAATTGAGCTTTCCATAGTATATGTTGAAATCAACAGCACTGGCGATGCCATCTATCTTTCCAGATGAAGTCTGCTGCCACATAAAATAAGGTCCTGCATAAGATGTCTTTGAAGTATAGTTTGCAAGCCAAACCTTATAACCATTCTCGTTAGTCCATACAGTCTCAAGGAAATTCTTACTACTATATAGACATGTGTCATAGCCTGCGCTCTTCATCTCGTCAGCAAACATATTGAAGCAGTCATTTATATCATAAAGATTCATTCCATAAGTCTGGAAGTTTGCAAAGTCCTCCCAGTCATATGCAATAGGAAAATCAAGCTTCTCATTTCCAAGTACACTCTTCAGGTAGTTTGCACTCTTCTTCACTTCTTCAGCATTACTTTCCTCAGCATGCCAGTAGATTCCTATCTTAAGTCCAGCAGCTTTAGCATTTTGAATATTCTGAGCATAAACTCTGTCAGTATAGTTTTCTCCATCATCAAGACCGCCAAGTCTGATAATAACAAACTCACAGCCAGCAGCTTTTACTTTATCAAAATCAATATTCCCCTGCCATCTTGAAACATCTATACCAAGAGATACATCATCACCGCCATAGTTCTCAGCAAAAGAATCAAATGAAACAGTGCCTGGAGCACTTCCACCTCCACCATCACCAGTACTTGATCCACTTGAAGATGATTCAACAACATTTACATTGAATGTAGCATTTGTGGAATGACCAGCATCATCAGTAAGCGTAACAGTTACGCTGTCTGATCCAGTCTCAGAAGTGTCTATCTCCTTATCAAGTGAGATAGATACATCTCGGTCCACATCATCAGCATACCCAATATATGAATGGATATCAAAAGCCGAGCCTTTTCCAACATTAATTGTTCCTGGCTTTATCAAAAACACTGGAGCAAGATTATCAGTGTGATTATTAGAAAAATAGTTACCATTACTAGTACCCAGACCTGTCGCAGTCATAGTACTACTCTCAGCATTATTAATTATCTTCTCATCTTCATCGTTTAGATCATCATTAGCAGACGCATCACCAGTGGATGCATTTGAATCCTCACCAATAGGATGAATAGCATAATCTACTACATCATTAGATTCAGTAGTCTCTGTTATTTCTTCAGTAGATTCAAAAGTAGCGCCTTCAATCTTATCTGCATTTGCAATCTCAACCGGCCCATCATTTTGATCAAATGTGGATGCTGAGTCCCCACTATGCAAAGCAATAGTAGTAACTAGTAAAGCTACTCCTATAAATGCAACCACAACTATTAAACCCAACAAAAAATTCTTCATACTTTTACCTTAAAACACAAATTGTAGCGAAATATATTATCTTAATCCCTCTTCTCAAGAATTGACTAAATATATTATTTCTTATATACTCAAAGCGACTAGCTTAGAGTTTACCCGAGTCTTAATAATAACAAGAAATGCGATAAAAAGAAAGGGTTAAAAGATGAATAGGAAAAATGAGTTAATAATGTTTCTAGGGGGAATCGCACTTTGCGCAACTGGACTCTTCATTCTTTTTAACAGAGTTCATGTAGGTTCATTTTTTGGATTCATGGGAGGATTCCAGCTTGGAAGATTCAGTGTTCCATCAGGACTTGTTGTCATTCCATTTATCATTGGTGTTGTATGGATGTTTGTTAGCGACTCAATACTGCCAAAGTTTTTCACAGCACTTTCAGTTATCCTGATAGTTGTTGCTATCATAATGACAACTCACATCTGGATGGACACTATGACAATGTTTGACTGGCTTCTTATCCTTGTTCTCATCTTCGGCGGCGGCGCTATGGTTGCTAAGATTCTCTTCCAGGATCACACTGTTGAGAAGAAAGCTGAGATTGATAAGGAAACACAGAGACAGATCAACGATCTCCAGAAAGAGCTTGAAGACCTCAAGAAAAATACAAATAAACAATAGAGGAATTAACGTATGATTAATGGCAAAAAACTAATTGCACTCTGTACATCCCGTGTCTACGATCCGCAGGTACATGGATATATCGAAAAGCTAAACACGAGACTCCAGGAAAAGGGGTTCTCACTTCTTATCTTTGCCATTAATTCCGACATATATTGGGACAAGGAACGACCTGCTGCCGAAAAGTATGTATTTGATCTTATTCCATATGAATATATCGATGCAGTAATAATAATGGACGAAAAGATCAAGAGTCATAGACAGGCAGAGAAAATCGTTGCTCGTTCTAATGCTGCTAAGGTGCCTGTTATTGTCTGCGACGGACATTACGAAGGCGCTTCCAGCATCAGGTTTGACTACGAAAAAGGTTTTGAACTAATCTGCCGCCACATTATCGAAGACCATAAGGTTACTCGACCTCATATGATGGCAGGTCATCCTGATAATGAATTCTCTGAAAAACGTATCGCAGTCTTTAAGAAAGTTCTTGAAGAAAATAATATAACATTTGATGATTCTATGCTCAGTTATGGATATTTCTGGTCGGATCCTTGCCGTGTTGCGACCAATGAATTACTAAAGCGCGATGTGCAGCCTGAAGCTATCATCTGCGCAAATGACGCAATGGCCATAACCGTTTCTGAAATGTACCAGGAAGCTGGTTACAAAATCCCTGATGATCTTATAATTTCTGGTTTTGATGGATATGATGCAATCTACTTTGCCAATCCTATGATTTCCACAGCTTCATGCGATATCATAAAACTCGCAGACACTACTGCTGATGCTATCTTTGAAACCATCGATAATAGATCTGTCATCGAAAGATTTATCACACCTATACTACAGCCAAACGCATCCTGCGGATGTCCTGAACATACAGCTCATCCAGAAATGCTTAGGAACTGGTTCCGCGAAAGCTTTTCAAGACATAATGACGATAACAGAGTTCTTCACCTCATGTCTTCATATATGCAGACGAGTCAAAGTATAGGCGAAATGCTATCTCACCTGGACTGCTACAAAACAGAACACACTCTATGCGTTGTTGATAGAAACTGTTTTGTCGGAGAAGAAAACTACTTTACAGATAACAGCAAGAAGTCAAAGGACTTAGTATTAATATACGACTCAGACTATCCAGAAGAATATAAAGAGGATTCCTTTGTTTTACCAGATGCTTCCACTAACATCTGTGAAAATGTACTTACTGCTTCTGTAAGAGATAGAATACTTGAGCTAACAGAGTCAGGTTATCCAATAGTTTTTAATGCACTTAACAGGATTAATAAGCCATTTGGATTTATCTGCTACTACTTCCCAAATATTTATATAAGCAACTACACTAATACACTGACAGTAACTAGTTCCGTTAGTAACGGTATCAGCGGTTTTATAAATATGGAATATCAGCGCAGGCTTCTTGAACAGATGGATGAGATGTACCGTCACGATCCGCTGACCGGACTTCTTAATCGTATGGGCTTCCAGAACGAATTCAAGCGTATCTGTCAGAAAGGAACCTATGCCGGAAGTAAAATCACAGTTATTATGTCTGATCTTGATGGACTTAAGTTTATTAATGATAATTACGGTCATGCTGAAGGCGATAACTCCATAGAAAAGGTTGCAAAGGCTTTACACAGTTCTGTGCCAGAGAACAGCCTTTCAACAAGATTCGGAGGAGACGAGGTATTCTCAGTAATCTTCGGCGAATGTGACCCAGATGAGATCATAAAGAACATAAATAAATTCCTAGAGAGTTACAACATGCTTTCAGGAAGGCAATACAAAGTTGAGACAAGTAGCGGTTATATCACCACTACCCTTGATGAAAACTTTGATATAACACAGGCTGTTAAAGATGCTGACGAAAAGATGTATGATGCAAAGGCCAGCAAATATGCAGCTCGTGGACGAAATTTCATACAATAATATTTTTCCTATATAACGAAAACAGGTGTACTGATGAATCAGAGCACCTGTTTTTTTCAATCTATTCAAATAATCAATAATTAAGTTCCAAAGAAATTTCTTCATTAGGTTTGATAGTTTCAGTTCTATCAAAGGCTACGAGTCTACTACCTACAGGAATAAGATTACCTTCGGTATCTCTTCCATCCCTGTCATTATCATATATATGATAACCACCATCTGGATCTTTATAAATTGTTACAACAAATTCAGAAGGAGTATCACCTATATTTTTGATTTTGATTTTGGAAGAATCAAGAGTTACTTTAAACTTAGAATATGTTAGACCATAACCAAATCTATAGAGCGGCTTCTCTGTCATGTAGATATAGGTCATGCCATTTTTTTCTATATCATAATCATTGATATCTGGCAGCTGATGGTCTCCCATATACCAGGTCTGAGGCAGTCTTCCTGCAGGACTTTCTTTACCAGTTAAAATATCCGCGATGCCTGTTCCTAATTCTTCGCTACCAAATGCTGACCACAGGATACTACGAATCTCAGGAGCCGCATCTTCTTCAACCACAGCAAGAGGTGCGTTAGCCATTAGTAATAGCGATATATTCTTATACGATTTTCTAAGCTTTCTAAGAACTGCTCTCTGGAAAGGAGGAAGCTCTATACTGTCTCTATCCCTCTCTTCTTTGCAGTTGACCATAGGATGAAGACCAAAGGCAGCAACGATATTAGAGTCAGATTTAAGCCCCATCTTTTCTGCATTAACAAGTAAAGAATCTGTATCATCAACAGTTTCAAAGCCTATCTTTATACTGCCGTCCACATTCTTTATTCCCTTTATTCTAGAATCTTCCCAGAAACGAAGGGCTGTGTCACAGTCATATGTTATTACTTCATCTTCAGAATCAATCAACTGGAATGCTTCATTCAGAAACCAGCTAAATGGATGATCAGGATAAGCATATAAACTAAACTTATCTTCTTCACCAGTAGCATTCAAAGATTTTTTCTTAGGAGATCTGCTTGTAAGATATTTACCGTTAGACATTGCTCTAAGTGTTATACGAGAATCATCCCAAAGCATAATCTTAAATACTTCAGCAGACTCAGGACTTACAGTCACGAGCTTACCATCAACAAGGCCAGCATACTCGCCATTTTCAAGTTTTATCCTAACAGTTGGAATCAGTTCCTCAAATGGAACACCAAGCCCCTCATCTAGAGTAACAGTATGACTAGATAATCCACTATACCAGTCAAGTGGAGCTGATGCAGCAAAAGGTCCAAGTAAAAATGTATTCTTCGGTGCACCCGATTCTAAGTCTGTAGAAAGAGGAAGCATTCCATCGTTCTTTAGAAGAACTACCGATTTAGATGTCATTTTCCTTGCCAGCTGTCTTGATTCAGCAGTATCGACTTTAGAAATATTATAATCTTCTTTAGGGAAGTACTTAGATACATGGTCCTCGTTCAAATCTTCAATCATCATTCCAAGCATTGAATAGGCAGTAAGCTTATTGGTCAAAGCTTCAGTAATATCTTCCTCTGTCACAATACCTTTTTCGACAGCCTCTTTAATAGCAGGAATTTCATTATTCCAATCTTCCATAAAAACATCTACGCCTGCGCCATAGGCCTTCTTAATCGCATCAGGAAAATCCTTAGCGGTCTTCTGCATATTTACAGAGAAAAAGAGAGTAAACGCATCCGAAATAACAAAAGGAACACCCCAGGATTTAAGAAGTGTTTTAAGTTCTGGATTAAATGTGGCAGTTACGCCGTTAATCTTATTATATGAGGACATAACAGAAAGTGGCTGAACATATGAGATAATATCCTCAAACACTTTTAGATAATAATCATTTTTCAGATTTTCTGGAATAACAGAATCTGCTGTATAGCGTTCTTTTTCATAATTATTCCCATAGAAATGTTTTAGAGTAGCTCCTGCACGTACAAAGTCTTTATTATCCCCTGCCATTCCCAGGATATAGCTTCCAGCCATATGAGCTGCGAGATAAGGATCCTCTCCATAGGCCTCTTCATTTCTGCCC
>R24__coassemble_1692_pt1 | contig 10914 bp, 8 predicted proteins | sample R24__metabat2_high_PE_052 | metagenome-assembled genome bin R24 | reverse complement strand
CAATCTTATTCTGAACTCTCATATCGAATGGAGTTGTGATTGTACCTTCCTCATGATAACCATGAACGTGGATATTGCGGTTATTTCTTGTGTATGTAAGCTCATGAATAAGTGTTGGATATCCGTGGAATGCGAATACGATTGGCTTATCCTTTGTAAAGATTGTATCGTAATCAACATCTGAAAGTCCGTGTGGATGTCTATCCTTTGGCTCAAGTCTCATAAGGTCAACAACGTTTACGAAACGAACTTTAACGTCTGGCATTTCCTTATGCATGATATCAACTGCAGCAAGTGCCTCAAGTGTAGGTGTATCACCACAACAAGCAAGAACAACGTCTGGATCATCACCATTATCTGTTGAAGCCCAATCCCAGATACCGATACCCTGTGTACAGTGCTTAACAGCCTGCTCCATAGTGAGCCACTGTGGTCTTGGATGCTTACTTGCAACGATTGCATTTACATAGTTCTTACTCTTCAGACAGTGATCCATAGTTGAGAGTAAGCAGTTAGCATCTGGTGGAAGATAGATTCTTACCACGTCTGCCTTCTTGTTAGAGATGTGATCAAGGAATCCTGGATCCTGATGTGTGAATCCGTTGTGATCCTGCTGCCATACGTTTGATGTAAGAAGAAGGTTAAGGGATGAGATTGGCTGTCTCCATGAGAGACCGTTACATACCTTAAGCCACTTAGCATGCTGAGCAGCCATAGAATCTATAATACGGATGAATGCTTCGTAGCTTGCGAAGAAACCATGTCTACCTGTAAGGATATATCCTTCAAGCCATCCTTCACACATATGCTCTGAAAGCATTGAGTCCATAACACGTCCATCTGCAGCAAGGAACTGATCTGTTCCCTCTTCGATAGGGTTGTTCCAATCACGGTTAGTAACTTCGAATACCTTGTTGAGACGGTTTGACATAGTCTCATCTGGTCCAAAGATACGGAAGTTCTTCTGATCATCGTTGAGCTTGAATACGTCTCTGATGTATCCGCCGAGCTCGATCATATCCTGCTTCTCAACTGAACCAGGTGTTGGTACGTCAACAGCATAGTCGCGGAAATCAGGAAGTCTAAGATCGTGAAGAAGCTTACCACCGTTTGCGTGTGGGTTAGAAGCGATTCTTCTGTCGCCCTTTGGAGCGAGCTCCTGAAGCTCAGGAATAAGAGCACCATTCTCATCGAAGAGCTCCTCTGCATGATAGCTCTCAAGCCAATCCTGAAGGATCTGCATATGCTCTGGCTTGTCCATCATTACAGGAACCTGATGTGCCTGGAATGAACCTTCGATCTTGTTTCCGTCTACTACCTTTGGTCCTGTCCATCCCTTTGGTGTACGAAGAACGATCATTGGCCATACTGGTCTAGTTGTATCACCTGTCTCTCTAGCATGCTTCTGGATAGCCTTGATCTCATCAACAACTGTATCAAGAGTCTCAGCCATCTTTTTATGCATTTCCTTTGGATCTGAGCCTTCTACAAAGTATGGCTTCCAACCATTACCCTTGAAGAATGCCTCAAGCTCCTCATGTGAAAGACGAGCAAGAATTGTTGGGTTAGAAATCTTAAATCCGTTGAGGTGAAGAATTGGAAGAACTGCACCATCAGATACTGGATTAAGGAATTTGTTTGACTGCCATGAAGTAGCAAGTGGGCCTGTCTCAGCCTCACCATCACCAACTACACATGCAGCGATAAGATCTGGGTTATCAAATACTGCACCAAAAGCGTGTGCGATTGAATAACCAAGCTCACCACCTTCGTGGATTGAACCAGGAGTCTCAGGAGCAACGTGGCTTGAGATACCGCCTGGGAATGAGAACTGCTTGCAGAGCTTCTGGAGTCCATCCATATCTCTGCTGATGTTAGGATATACTTCGCTGTAAGATCCCTCAAGATATGCGTTAGAAACAAAGAAGTTTCCGCCATGACCTGGTCCTGAAAGAAGGATCATGTCCTGATCATATTTGTTAATTACACGGTTAAGATGAACATAGATAAAGTTCTGTCCTGGAACTGTTCCCCAGTGACCAACTATCTTCTTCTTAATGTGCTCTTTCTGAAGTGGCTCGCGAAGGAGTGGATTATCAAGCAGATACAGCTGAGCTGCAGCGAGATAATTTGTAGCACGCCAGTACGCATCCATCTTCTCAAGATACTCATCGGTGATTACATCGTGATTCATACTTTTACCTCTCTTGTGATATTTTATTTGTTGCGAATTATATTGGGGTATGAACTCGCAATTTCATTGATATTATACACAATAAAAATGGGATGTGAACCACCCAAAAAATATTTCGTGATATTACACTAAGAACATCTGTGAATGAGTTATTTTATTGTGTAAATATAGCCGCAAATATAGAGTTTTAAATGCCATTATGATAGTTTCTTTTAGTAGAATGAGCAATATGTTATATTGTGAGAAAGATTTTTGTCACTTTTTATGATGTTCAGTCATATATAAGGTGAAGGGGCGAGGAAGACCTTCCGTATCGCGACGCACCTAAAAAAGTGAAGGAGACTAATATATGAGTAAAAAGGTCACAGATACAGACTTAGAACAGACCATAAATGAATATAGTGACACTTTATTTAAGATATGTTTTCTGATCCTTAAGGATGAAAATGATGTTAAGGATGTATTGCAGGAAACATTTATAAAGTATATGACTAAAGCGCCTGATTTTAAGTCTGAGGAGCATAAGAAAGCATGGTTGATAAAGGTATCCCAGAATAAGTGTAGGGAATTCCTGAGATTTCACAAAAGACATGCCGCAGTCCCTCTTGATGAGGTGGAGGAAAGCATAAGTGTTACAAACGGGATGGATACGTATTCAATAGAAATGTTAAGTCTTATATGGAATCTGAAGTATAAGCTTAAATCAGTAGTTATCCTTTACTACATAGAAGGCTACAGTGTAAAAGAGATTTCTCAGATAATGGAAATATCCGAGTCTGCTGTTAAGAAAAGACTTGAGAGAGCCAGAAAAGAACTGAAAATGCTCACGAATGTAGAAGGAGAATTAGTTTATGAGAGAACATGATATAGATAGAAATCTTGTTAGTAATATTGAAATGTCTGATGAGATGAGAGAGAGTCTCATTCAGGATGTAAAAAGCGGTAAGAGATCAAAAGATAAAAGATTCAGATATTCCACAGCTTTAACAGCATTATGTGTTGCCGGAGTACTGATCGTTAGTGGTGGAAGTGCCAGTGCAGCATATTTAAGCTACAAGAATCGTGTAGAGAATATGCCACAGGAAGAGCAGCAGGAATATGCTGAAGAGTTAGAAAATGACGTATACAATGCTGGTGATGAGGCTTTATCAAGAAGTTTAACTCAGGCAGAGAAGTTAAGGTATGTAGAACTTCAGGATGCATATTATAAGGATGGAGTATTCCCAGAAGAGAATATGGCCTTCCTTGATACTCTTAGTGAGCTTACCCCAGATATGCTTGCATATGTTGAAGAGGATAATAAGATTCATCTTCCAGAAGGTGAGATGTCAGATGAACAGATCCTTCAGTATATCGATCACGAGGCTAAATATATGCATACCATCGAGGAAAATGCTGAGGAGGCTAGTACTGCTGAAGCTGAAGAGATTGATGAGCAGACTAAAGAATTAGAAGAGCAGTTTGATATAATAACTCTTGAAGTATCAGCAGAAGATGAAGAACACTTTAAGCAGCAGACAAAAGAACTGATATATGATATCTTTGGCGAAGAGATAGATGACTCTTGGAACTATGACGTCTATGAAATGGACTGGTCTGGTATGGAAGGGTTTGATGAGTCCTGGGATGGATATGAAGTAACCTGGTGTGAAAGTGATGCACCAAATGCAAAGACTTACCAGATAACAATACCTAAGAGCTCTGATGGACTATTTTCAATAAATGTATGCGGCATGGAAGTCTTTGCAGAGTGTGAGGATTTCTCTTGGGAAGAAGCAAAAGAGTATCTTCCTCAGGGAGAAGAAACTGTAAAGAAATTCGTAAAAGAAAAGTTTGGACTTGGTGAACCTGATCGTGTTGAGTACTATGAAGCAGAAAATGTAGATGGAGAATCTATAGACTGTTCATGGATAACTTATGACTTATATTATGGAGAGAATTACGTTACAGTTTCTTGGCTTATTTCTACTGATGAAGTAAGTAGCGTTACAGGTAAAAACCTTATTAAAGTTGACTGATATGATCATTTAGAAGCATTAATCCTTTTTTATATGACTCCGTGTTATGCTCTGATATAAGAGAGATGCGGATTGCCTTAGGGATTTCGCTGTTTCCAACAACAAATCTCGGGGCTGAAAAAACCTGAATTCCTTTGTTTAGCAGATCTTCCTCTGCTTCAGAGGGATTCAGATTTTTTTTGCTTGAAAGAGATATCCATCTGATCGGACAGTGTTTATTTCCAGTGGATTGGATATCTTTGCACAAAGAATCAAAAAGCTTATTTCTTTGTTCAACATCTTTAATCTTAAGCTCACGAATCCTATCGAATCTTCCATTGTTAACGATCCTTGCGAATAACTGCATCATAAGTGCAGGAGGAGTGATAATAATAGAATATAAAGTATTAGATATCTGTGAATAATACTGGAGAGGGGTATGGATTACCGCAAGACGGAGTCCAGGTGAAAGGATCTTGGATGTACTGCCAATAACTATTCCATATTCAGGTGCATAAGATGAAATTGGTGGAAGAGGCTTAGGAATAAAAAGAGAATATATACAGTCCTCAATAAAAGGAAGCTTTCTTTCGGTACAGAAAGCAGCAATCTCTTTTCGTGTATTAGTATTCATCAGTTCCGAAGATGGATTGTTGAAATCAGGAATCAGATAGAAACCTTTTACATCATGATTCTTTACAACGTAGTCTAGTGATTTCGCAGTAATGGCAGAATCAAAAAGTGGAAGTGGAATTACCTGAATTCCAAGAGAATTTGCAGCCACCTTAAGACCAGGATAGGTCACATATGAAGTGGCTATCTTATCACCTGGCTGGAAAAGCGCGGAAAGTATGGCATATATAGCATTCTGGCTTCCAGAAGAAAAAAGAATATTATCTCTGCTTGATGCGATTCCATAGTAGCTAAACCATTTGACTGCTGCCTTTATCAAGAGACTGTCATATGTTGGAGGGGCATACTGAAGTAGCTTATAAAAATCTGGCTCGTTAGTTATTTCTTTTAAGTAGTCAGTAACCTGAAGTTCGATGTCAGGATCTGGGAGAATTGCGCCCATTTCTATTACCTTATCTAAAGCCTGGTGTAGGGGGAGCATGCCCAGGGCTGCTGCATCTGATGAGATAAATGTTCCTCTTCCCACAACACTGCAAATAAGACCGCGCTGCTCGCATAGCTTGAAGGCGCGGGTTATAGTACTCAGGTGTATATCCAGATAATCGGCTAATTCTCGCTGTGGTGGGAGCTTGGTACCTGGAGTAAGACGTCCCTCCAAAATATCTGTCTTTAATATGTCAGCAAGTTCAATATAAAGAGGCGTGTTGCTTTCTTTATCAAGAACAGGCTTCCAGCTCATTGGATAATCATCAAAAGAATTAACAGGCATAGCATTCTCCTTAACGTATTCTAACTATAAATCTAAAGAATATTGTCTTGAAGACAATTTTAATATTGTATTCATCTAATTGCAATGATAGATTTGGATAAAGATTTCGAAGAGGAGGAAAATGGAATGTTTGAAGAGAAAATATCCGAATTAAGTAAAGCTACCCCGTCGTCATTTATCCGTGAAATATTAAAAACAACTGAAAGAGAGGATGTCATATCCTTTGCAGGAGGACTTCCTAATCCGATATCATTTCCAAGTGAAGAATTAAAAGAGTCCACCAATAGAGTAATAGATGAATATGGGAGCAAGGTTTTCCAGTATTCGCTTACAGCAGGACTTCCTGAACTCCGAGAACTGATTGCGGTTCAGTTAAAAGAGAAGCAGGGGATGGATGTAAAGGGTGATGAGATAATAATCACAACAGGTTCTCAGCAGGCTCTGGATATGATAGGTAAGGTCCTTATCAATCCTGGGGACTGCGTAATTTTGGAAGAACCATCATATCTTGGAGCTATTCAGGCCTTTAGTCAGTATAAGCCAGAGTTTTTGGCTATCCCACTTGAGAATGATGGCATGAATATGGATATACTTGAAGAAAAACTAAAGGAGAAGAATCCAAAGTTTATATATACAGTTCCTAATTTTCAGAACCCTAGTGGTTTAACCTATTCAAAGGAAAAAAGAGAGGCGCTCCACAGATTATCAAGAAAGTACAATACGATTCTGATAGAGGATGATCCATATGGAGATCTGAAGTTTGAGGGTGAACCATATGGATATATCAGTAAATCTGAGTTTGCTGGAAGTATTCTTCTAGGTACATTTTCGAAAACTGTAACACCAGGTATGAGACTGGGGTACATGGTAATCCGTGATGATGAGTTAAGATTCAGGATTAATACAGCGAAGGAAGCCGCGGACTTACATTCAAATGTTTTCTCACAGTTTATCCTGTTGGATTATCTTAAGAATAATGATTTATCTCAGCATATAGCAAGGATTAGAAGTCTTTATAAGGGGCAGAGTGATGCAATGATAAAAGCTATGGAAGATATGTTTCCATCGGATGTTAGCTTTACCAGACCAGAGGGCGGAATGTTTATCTGGGTAACTCTACCGGAAGATATGAAGGCAGTTAGTCTCTTTGATAAAGTAAAGGAGAAAAATGTAGTATTCGTACCGGGAGATCCTTTCTATGTTGATGGAAGAAAAGCAAATACACTTAGACTTAATTACACGAACTGTGACGAAGCAACTATAACTGAAGGAATAAGACGAATAGGAGAAGTCCTGTAGACTATAAGTCTGCAGGACTTTTTAATACAACATGACATACTATTGTCTCCTTTTTATGTTATTATAGTTTTGAAGTTAAAGACAGGAGATTAGTGAATGCATTTTGTTGATGCAAAAGGAATTCTGACCAGTAACAACGGTCTTACTGGAATGAATATATATAGAGGATGTACTCATGGATGTATCTACTGTGACAGTCGAAGCAAAGTCTATCAGTTCACTCATCCTTTTGAAGATATTGAAGTGAAGCAGAATGCTCCCGAGCTTCTGGAGAAAACACTACGGTCAAAGAAGAAAAAGTGCGTGATAGGAACGGGGGCTATGTCTGATCCATATATGCACTGTGAGGAGCAACTTCGTCTCACCAGAAAATGTCTGGAGGTTATTCGGAAATATGAGTTTGGTGTTGCAATACAGACAAAGTCGGACCGAATACTTGAGGATATTGATCTATTGGATGAGATTAATAAGTCGGCTAAAGCAGTTGTTCAGATGACGCTTACGACCTACGATGATGACCTATGTAAGAAACTGGAACCTAATGTGTGCAACACAAAACGCCGTATTGAAGTGTTAGCAAAGATGCAGGAGAGAGGTATTCCTACAATTGTGTGGCTAACTCCGATACTTCCTTTCATCAATGATACAGAAGAAAATGTTCTGGCAATTCTTAAAGAATGCTCCAGAGTTGGCGTGAAGGGTATTATCGATTTTGGTATGGGACTTACCCTTAGGGAAGGTGATAGAGAGTATTACTATGCTGCGCTGGATAAGCATTTCCCTGGAATGAAGATGAGATATATAAAGACCTATGGAAATTCATATGAGCTTCCTAGTCCGAACAGTGATAAGCTGTTAAAATTGTTGCAAACATACTGCAAGGAACACGGTATGATGTGGAATCCGTATGACTGTTTTAATTATATAAATGAAATACCAGATAAATATCCACAGATGAGTTTATTTGATTTAATGGATGAATAGATTGGAGAAATTGATGGATTACAAGGTTCTTATGGTAGATGATGATGAGCTGATTGCACGTTCTACATCAGATTATTTTAATATAGTAGGAGTAAAGACAGCTTACGTCACAAGCTTTGATGCGGCAATAGAATTCCTGGAAAAAACGGAAGTGTCACTTCTTCTGCTAGATATAAATCTGGGAGACAAGTCAGGCTTCGAGCTTTGCAGGAAGGTACGAGAATCTTACGATATGCCTATCTTCTTTATTAGTGCCCGGACCAGTGACGACGATGTTCTAATAGCCCTTAATATCGGTGGAGATGATTATATAAAGAAGCCATACACTCTGAATATTCTTCTCGCAAAGGTTAAAGCTGTCCTTGCGAGATACGATAAAGCAAAAGAGGATGCGGCAAATGCAGCAAAAAATGCGGCGAGTATAAATGTATCTGCAGTGTCTGAATCTGGAAGTGGGAATGGCAAGATAACCATAAGAGATGGAGTATATCTTGATACAGCTCTTCATAAGCTTGAGATAGACGGAAAGACAGAAGAGTTAAGAGCGATGGAGTATAAGCTCCTTCTCTACCTTCTTGAAAATTCAGGAAGAGTTATAACCAGAGACGAACTATTCGATAACGTATGGGGCGATGATAACACCTGCGACGGAACCATCACCGTTCATATACGTCACATTCGAGAGAAGATAGAAGTTGATCCAAAGAATCCTGAGATAATAAAAACAGTCTGGGGAGTTGGATACGTAGTTGAGAAGGATATCACTAAAGAGTAGAGGATAATATGAAAAGCTATATCAAGATAGTAATAGTGGTAGCATCAGTATATCTAATCGGCGTAATCCTTCTTATTATAGTTACAGGTAATCTGACCTCTGGAAATAATGGCACAAAGGGCGAAGTATCAGCGTTAAATGATATCGCCAGAACAGCTGAATCTAACCAGGTTGATCTATCTGTCCTGGATGAATATAGCTATAGCTTTGATTATGTAATAGTGGATATGACACAGAATATCCTGTACGCCAGTTCCGCTAGAGATTTAAGCCAGGAAAAAATAACAGTAGAAACTGCCATACAGAACCGCTATCCATATATATATCTAAAAAGTGGAGATAAAATCTGGGGCTGTCTTATCGAGCTTGATGATGGACTTAGTAGTGTCAGAAGGATACGAAAACGCTTTATTATTGGAATAAGTTTGGCGGGTCTCGTGATAATCCTGGCTATGGCAGGATTTGGATTATACATTAATCAAAATGTAATTGTACCATTTAGGAATATGAAGGACTTTGCCGGAAAGGTGGCTCAGGGAAACCTGGATGAACCACTTGCGATGGACAGGGGCAATATGTTTGGTTCGTTTTCCGAAAGCTTCGATATAATGAGAGAGGAGCTGGCTCAGTCAAGGAAGAGAGAACTAGAGCTTCAGAAAAAGGAGCGGGAGCTGGTTGCATCCCTTAGTCATGATCTTAAGACTCCGGTTACTGGAATAAAGCTGACAGCTGAACTGATGCAGATGCGTCTTTCTGTAAAGAATGAAGAAAATATAGATCTTTTATCTACAGATGCTGAGGGAATCCTTCAGAAGGCTGAGCAGATAGATGCTTTAGTAAGTGACCTCTTTGCTTCAACGTTAGATGATCTTGGAGAGTTCAAGGTTTCAGTAAATGATGAAGATTCATCGGTTATTTCTAGCTTGGTAGAAAGCTACGATAATAGAAAGCTTGTTACTACTGAAGAGATTCCAAAGGTAGTGCTAAGTATAGATAAAAACAGGATGGGACAGGTTATAGGAAATATCATTTCCAACTCTTATAAGTATGCTGATACTAAGATAGATATATTGTATAGACTTTCAGATGGGTATATGGAGATGGAGATTAAAGACCATGGACCAGGAGTTCCTTTAGAAGAACTAGATCTTATTACTAATAAGTTCTACCGAGGTAAGAATTGGCAGGACACTGATAAAGCTGGAAATGGCCTTGGTCTCTATATAGCCAAGACACTTATGCAGAAAATGAACGGAGATCTTTTGGCAGAATCAGATGGAGAAGGTCTATCGATTACATTAATAATCCCACTTAGTTAACATAATATTATTTTAGAATTTTTTAACAATTTTACAACATCGTTTTAAGGAACATAATTTAGAAGTCATATATACTACTTTCAGATGATGAAAAAAGAAAGGAAATAGTATATATGGCTTCTTCTATTTTAAAAACAGAAAAACTCTGCAAATCATTTTCAAATGGTGGCAGACAGCAGCATGTAATTAAGAACTTAGATATGGAAATAATCGAAGGCGACTTCACAGTTATCATGGGAGCGTCAGGATCTGGAAAGTCTACACTTCTTTATGCGCTTTCAGGAATGGACAAGCCTTCAATGGGAAAGGTTCTCTTTGGAGATACAGAGATTCAGGACTACACAAATGATGAGCTTGCAGTATTTCGTAGAGGTAATTGTGGCTTCGTATTCCAGAGTGTATATCTCCTTGAGAATCAGACAATTCTGGATAATGTACTGACAGGAGCGCTGATCGTTCAGAAGAATTCGCCTGAGCTTGTTAAGAAAGCAAAGAACCTTCTCGATAAGGTTGGAATCAAGAGTGACATGTGGAATAAGTATCCCAACCAGTTATCTGGTGGTGAGGCACAGCGAGTAGGTATCGTAAGAGCGGTCATCAATGATCCGAAGATACTCTTTGCAGATGAGCCGACTGGACAGCTTAACTCAGCATCAGGACAGGATGTTCTCGATATTTTTTCTGAGGTACATAAGAAAGGTCAGTCAATTGTAATGGTAACCCACGATCTAAAGACAGCCCTTAGAGGAACAAGAGTAATCTTCCTTAGAGACGGCGGAATCGACGGAGAATACAGAATGCCAATTTACGGTACAGATGATATTAAAGAGCGTCGCGCAGGACTGCAGAAGTTCCTTGACGAAATGGGATGGTAAAGGGCAGGTGGCGTTAAGATAGAAGCCCAGAAAGAGGTTAACAATGAAAATATTTAGATTATCATTATT
>R24__coassemble_1690_pt1 | contig 10933 bp, 11 predicted proteins | sample R24__metabat2_high_PE_052 | metagenome-assembled genome bin R24 | reverse complement strand
TACCAGCCCTCCTTTATACTATCGGAATTGCTATAACTAAGAATATTTTAACATCCCAGGAAGTGATTGTCATTGAACTTGTCGTTCAAAATACAAAACAAAAAGGCGAAGGATAAATCCTCCGCCTTTTATATCTCTAAAATAAAATATTAATAATCATATTATGGATTCTCACCACCAGTTGCTGGTGTACTTGATGAAGTTGAAGTACTAAATTCACTAGTAATAGTCCAGTTAGCACCATCAAATGACATAGTACCAGTTTTTCCATCCTGAGACTTGAACCTTACAGTCATAGTCTTAATTGTATGCTTCTGTCTATCTGAAGTACCTGTAAATGTAGCAGCTGTGATTTCCTGAACCTCAGTATCAGGACCAACTATCTTGTTGATATAAGCTATAGGATCTTTTGTCTTATCTGACTGAATTAATGTAACAGCATCACCAGGCTTCTTTGCATACTGCTCTGTGCAATATCCCTGAGCAGCTGTAAGAATTGAATGAGCTTCCTCTGCGTACTGACCCTCACGAGCCTTGTCGATATATCCAAGAAGTGCTGGAACAAGAATCGCAGCAAGGATTGCCAAAATAACTAATACAACAATGAGTTCAACGAGTGTAAAACCTTTATTATTCTTCTTCATAAGCTAAGTCCTCCTTTTTTATTTCTTCTGGTGTAACGCCCCCCGCTACACCGCTCTCATGAATAAGTTAATGTAATTTTATCAATCAAAATAGGGTTTTGCAAGTAGTTATGTTAACCGTAACACCATTTCCACTTTATTAACAATGGTTCACAAATTGAGTTGTTCATTTTGCATAAACCGCGACCACTTTTGACATATTTCGGTCATTTTCGCTCAATTTTAGCCAGAATCATTCATTTCTGCATTATCTTTTCGTAACACTTTCGTAACATTTAAGTGTTTTTCTGTAATTTTATTGTGTTTTTTCACATATTTTTCACAAAAATCGTAAACTTTTTATGCGAAATATATGACAAGAATATAAAATCCCTGGCAGACGGATCTACCAGGGAATATTTCTAATCGTAATATGCAACCTTTACCATTTCTTCTACAGTTGTAAGTCCCTGTTCGATCAGTTCCATACAACTCTCTTTCAGTGTAAGCATTCCAAGTTCCTTACGAGCATATTCCTTAATCTCCTCTGCTGTCCTCTCATCAGAGATCATTTTACGTACAGGTTTATCGATTGGAAGTATCTCATGGATAGAGATTCGACCACGGTATCCCGTTCCGTTACATTTCTTGCAGCCAACCTTATGCATTACACGAGGAAGTGGACGCCCAACTATCCTTTCCTCTTCAGCTGTCATCTCTCCCCACTGACCACAGTCAGGGCAGACCTTACGAACAAGTCGCTGAGCAATAATACCGACCAGTGAGTTAGCCAGCATATAAGGTTCAATACCCATATCTATAAGACGGGTAACTGATGAAGCCGCATCATTCGTATGTAGTGTCGACAGAACCAAGTGACCTGTAATAGCTGCACGAACTGATATCGACGCAGTCTCAGCATCTCGAGTCTCACCAAGCATGATGATATCCGGATCCTGACGGAGCAGGGCTCGTAGACCAATCTCAAATGTTAGTCCAGCCGTATTATTAACCTGCATCTGATTCAGCTTTGGCAGATTCTTCTCAACAGGATCTTCAATAGTCGATATATTAACCGCACGCTGAGAAAGCTCAGAAAGAATCATATAAAGAGTTGTAGACTTACCAGATCCAGTAGGTCCAGTAACATATACAATACCGTTAGGTGACTGAAGCATCTGACTTACTATCTGATAGTTACGTTCATTCATACCGAAGGAGCCAGCATGATCGATAGTTGCCGCTGAAGCAAGAAGTCTAAGAACCGCTTTCTCACCAAATACAGTAGGTATAACAGATACTCTGACGTTGATAGGAGTTCCTTCAACATTTGTTTTGAAATGACCATCCTGTGGAATACGTCTTTCGGCAATATCCAGATCACCGATGATCTTAACACGGGCAATCAGTGAATTATGAATATTCTTTGGAAGTGTCATAAAATCTACGATAACACCATCCATACGCATACGAACTGATGTATGTTTTTCAAATGGCTCAATATGAATATCAGATACATTTGAATTATAAGCACGAACTACCAGAGAATTAAGCAGGTTGATAATAGGAGTATCATCATCTGCATCCTCCACATTAACTTCGATAATATCTTCTTCAGCAAGTGAAGACTTTGCAGCTTTATCAGCAGCCTTCTTTGCAGATACCTCTGAATAATAGTACTGTATAGCATTATCAAGAGGCTGTTTCTCTGTAAGTTCAATAATAAGATCCGTTCCTGTTACCTGACGGATATCCTCAAGACCATAGAAATTAAGCGGATCATTAGTTAGCAGATAAAGAAGACCATCTTCTATCTTATAAGCCATCATGCCATATTTTTCAGCAAGCGGCTGCGGGATTGTCTCAACCGCATTAATATCAACCGCCAGGTCAGATATATTTACAACATTATACTGAAGTCTACGTCCCAGAGCCTCAAGCATCTGCTTCTCAGTAATAATATTCATCTCTATAAGAGCACCACCGAGACGCACACCCTCATGTGTCTTGGAGTAATCAAGAGCAGCACTGATATCTTCATCAGTAACATATCCGAATTCCTTAAGGACATCTCCTATTCGAATGTTTTTGTTAGATCTCATTTCCATATGTTGTTCCCCAATTCTAGTAACTTACCCTCTATTCTTCTGAAGTTTCAGCATCCACATCTGCATCTGTCGCTGTAGCAACATCTGATGTATCACACATATAAATTTCCAAACGAACTGTAAGCGACTTACGTGTGATCACTTCAACAGTTGTATCAGAAGAATCAGTAGCTTCTGAAGTTGTGCTATCACTAGATATAACATTTCCTTCTGAATCCCTACGTACTACATCTCTAAATTCTCCCCATGTATAGCCAATGAGAAGTGCACGCTTATCAAGGTTGTTTATCTCATCGATAAACTGTTCCAGATCGTAAATATCTCCACCAACTGTAATAGTAACTGGCACAGCATAAATATCTGTATTAGGCTGATATCCGCCTTCTTCGTCGCCCATAACTTCCATCATAAGTTCTTCGTCAGTCATTGTTGGTGTTGTAGTCGCAGAATCCTTGTCTTTATCCTTATCTTTGTCTTTACTATCAGAGTCAGAATCTAATGAGAGCATATCATCATCAGAAGCTGTCTCTTCAGGTGTATAATCAGCCATAGCCTGAACCTGCCATGTATAAAGATCAGAATTCTGATATGCAAGTCGACCAGTTGGATCAGATGGCATATTGAAGTTAAGGTCATAGATATTAAGTCCATGACTAACAGCCATCTGTGTCATCATCTTATCAATCTCAGAACTTGTCATGATAGGATAGAATTCATCTCGTCTCTCAGCGATCAGACTTTCATAATTATCCGCCTGAGCCTCAATCGCTCCAGTATTAATAAGCTTCTGTTTATTAATACTCTGCGCAGCCTCTTCTTTTTCAATCTTTGAAGCAAGCGCTCTATATTGTTTTACCTGAGGAAGTATTCCCCAGTATCCTATAGCAACAATAATTACTCCAATAAACATTCCAACGAGGAGTTTCTTATCGCGTGCAGTCATATTTGTCTTCATACGAACCCCTCCTTAATCCTGATCTCTACCGACTGACTCAGCCAAAGTACACTGTACATGAATATCATACAGACCTGTACTGTCATCGTATGTATAACCAGTATGGTCAACCTTCATAAAGATGGACTGATTCAGAAGCTGATCAATATATTTATAGATATCATTAACATCATCCGACTTCGCGCTAAATGTTATCGCGCCTTGTTCAGCATCGAAGCTGATTATCTCTATGGTCGCATAACCACGAGCTGTCTCTTCTATCTTGTTAATTACTTCGTCGTTACAAACAGGATATGATTCTATAGTATCAACAACCGTATTGATTGAATTATACTTATTAAGCAGAGAATCACGTCTTTCCACCTGATAGTCATACTCTGCAACTCCCATAACAACATCAGATCTTCGGTTATATGCCTTAGCTTCCTCGTACTTTGAATCACGAATAAGCCTCATAGTAAGCGCTACTCCGAAAAGAATAAGCATTACTATCAAGGTTGTAATAACAGAAATAATATATTTCTTTGAAGTCGAATCCAGCTTTTTCTCAGAGTCATCCTTCAAACTGAAGTTAGTAAGGAAATTACTTTCAACCCCCTGATCAAAAAGACCACTGACTGCAAAAAGAGCTGTCTGGGATTCATGAAGAAGTCTAGGATCTGATGAAAGACCTGTATTTATAAGTTCAGGAGACGAATCAACGCCATGCTCACGCACAACCTGATCATAAGCATTTAAGTTACTCTTATCGGTTCCAGCAACAAAGATCCTTTCAACCTTTGACTGAATCTTTTCAGCTGTCATAAACTGTTCAAGCTGATTAAGCGAACGAGCCAAGTCATCAAGATACTCAGCTGTACCTGGTTCATTGAAACAACGAACTGAGTTGTAATATCTAAAAAGACCATCAACAAAGAGGACATTTGATACCAGATTTCCATTAATTATCTGTAAGATAAATGTCTTCACGCTTTTTGTAAGTGTCTGCTGAGCATATCCGATAATACTTCCCTCTCCAGAAATAATACCCTTAAGAGAGATGCCCATACCAGAAAAGATGTACATGAATTCACGAAGCTGTTCCTTAGGAGCCATCTCCGCATAGAGTCGTCTTACCTTAGTCTTCTTATCAACACCAATAGGCGTGTAGGCTATAGTATTCTCCTCATCCTCACGCTGCATATCCGCAAACTCTCGCATAATAAACTTGAGAGTTTTCTTCTTATTCATATTTGGAACTTCCAGATTCTTACCAGCAATCTTGTTGCTGTTAACAACCAGATAAACATCCTTCTTCGGAATATTGTTGGACTCCCAAAAGCTCTTGATATGCGCACCTAAAGAATCAGCATCCATTACGATACCATTTATGATGCTTCCTTCCGGAGCCATGGTAGTAAATACCTGTTTTAGGCTTCCCTTCTTTCCTCTAGTACCAACAGCAATCTGCACTATTTGGTTTGAGAAATAAACACTTACACTCATAGTCTTTTTCCTTTTGATATAGTTCCTTTGTTTTGCTCAGGAAAACACTTATTTCGACTGATCAGCAATAGACTGATAAGAACCATAAATTGGCTGAATAACAGCTATCATAATAAATCCAACGATAGTTGCCATGACAACGATCATTATAGGTTCAACCATTGCAACCAGTTTCTCAATAGCGATCTCGCTATCATAATCCATCTGATCCGCGATAGATACGAGCATCTGATCAAGCGCACCAGTCTCTTCTCCAACCGCAACGGATGATGGCAGTTTCTTTACGAAGCCATCAATCTGCGCAATACCTTCAGAAAGAGACTTACCAGCTCTGATCTCAGCTATCATATCATCGAACTGACTCTCAATATATGAATTACCAATCGTGGTCTTCGCAATCTGAAGACACGTAACAATTGGAATACCAGCACTATACATACTAGCAAGTGTTCTTGAAAATCTTGCTGTATAAATGATTTTTCTAAGACCACCTATCTTAGGAATATGTATCTCAATCTTATCCATCCATAATCTAACAGGAGGCATAGACATGAGTATTTTATATACCATAAAAAGTATTACACACATGAAAATGATAAGATACCACTTAGTAGACACAAAATCACTAATAGCCATCAACAATCTTGTTGTAGGTGGTAGTGTATCCATTTGTGAGAATAAACTATCGAACTGAGGAAGTACGAATCCCATAAGGATAATTACTACGATCACGATAAGCACACCCAGAATCTTTGGGTATGTAGTAGAACTTTTGATCTTCTGCTGCAGACGGTACTCTTTACTATAGTACTCAGCCATATTTCCAGCAGTCTGATCCATATTACCGCCTGACTCAGCGGATCTGATCATGTTAACAAACAGCGCAGGAAAAACACCGCCTTGTTCATCAAGAGCATCAGAAAGAGTCATACCTGAACGAACCTGTCTCAATACCTCTTGGTAAATCTTTCGTTCACTCTCTTTGATTGACTCATCTTCAGCAATAATTCTTAGCGCTCTTACAAGTGTAACGCCCGCTCCAAGAAGCTTAGAAAGATTACGCGAAAAATCAGCAATCCTATCATACTTTAGTTTCTTATGAATAGTCTTGCTCTTCTCGATTTCCTTCGCTTCCATCAGAAGCATTCCATCGGCTTTCAGCTTGCTATGTAATTCATCTTCAGTGTTGGCCTTCAGTTCTCCAGATACAATCTTGCCATCGGAGTTCTGAGCCCTATACCTGTAGCTTACTGCCATATTTTATCTTCACTCCCACAAATAAAATAAACAAAATACCAACTTATATTTTAAAGGTTTTTGCGACTTATGTCAACTTTCCTTATTCTTTACTTTGTCATACAGAATATATGCTGCCACCGTTACCACTCCACTAATGAGAAATGCTATCAGCGCCCATATATTTATTCCAAGAACTAGTGTGCACACCACCGCCGAAACGCCACCAATTGACTCCACTATCGTATATCTTGCCGATATAGGTTCCCCGCAGTAACGACATTTCCCCTTTAGTCTTACCCAGGAAACAATTGGAATCAGATCATTTGGAGCAAGGCTATGTCCACAGCTGGTACACATAGACTTTCCAAGCGAAAACTGTATGTGCCTTGGAAGCCTGTAAATCACCACATTTAAGAACGAAAAGACGCTTGCACCAATCGCAAAAAAAATCAGTTCGATTAATGTTCTTGCCAGTATTATCGCTATCTCTAGCATTATATATGTCGTACTCATTCTGTTATCACATCCGACTCATCAAAATGGTATACATTCATAAGGAAGTTTACATCCCAGGTTATATTCTCGCCGTTTTTAGAAAAATACACTACGTAATTCCCCTGACGATAAGTCATACCTGTAAGTTCATGTTCCTTCATGTTATATGAAGTAATAGTGTAGGTGCCCTTTGCCTCCGCAAATCGCTCTACTTTTTCTTTAACCCCGTCTTCTAACCCATTCTTTTTCGATGGATTATAGATAGTTTTTCCCTGAGCATACATTTCAATATCAGCCGAACGAAGAGACATTCTTATGTTCTTCGCATTTCTCAGAGCCGAATCCGCATCAATTCGAATCTTAGCAATCAGAAATAGGCAGGTTCCCACAAAAAGAACCACAAAAACGATTAACATAATTCTCAGCACACTTCCCAAAGTGAATCGAACATTTCCTTGATTCATACCTTCTCATCCCCATCTTCATTCTTCTGTCATTACTCTACTAGTTTCTTTATGGTCCGGATGGAGTCGACCCCCAGGCTCCAGTTTCCGGAAGATTATGCATCCTTACAAATCTATATGTATAATAATCCCCATATGTATAATGGTTTAAATGCAATAGCACCACAACCACATTTTCCGGATAATCACCAGCACTTACATTATCAATACCGTATTTACTAAGCTGGTAAGGAGAACTATCTCCTTCGGCAAGTAGTGTATAAAGCTGATCGCCTCGGATCATCTTCATATCTTCTATCTTAAATCCGTTATATACCGATTCATCAAAATACCAATCAGTTTCAACTCGATTAAGTGAAGCCTTTGCAGGATCCACATACTCGATTGGATAATAATGTATCTTTAACGCCTTCTTTTTCGGATCATGGGATATAGCAACATGAGTATCAGTCTTATCAAACAGTTCTATATAATCAACATTAACTGTACCCGCACCTACTGTAACCTCTTCGGTACCAAACTTTGGATTAGCTACTCCAGCATCATACTCTGCTCCGTCAAGCTCAGACTCTATCTTCCCCAAAATGATATCTGAAACCTGCCTTGAATAAGTCTCGCCTTTCACCTGATAAAAAATGTTAGTGATAGTCGAAATAAATGCACAAGCAGCTATCAAAAAGATTCCGAGGAGTGCAAAACAAACAATCATCTCGACCAAAGTCATACCACGACTGTTATTAAGAGCATTATGCAGTTTTCCACGTTTGATTCTTCTCATATTGCACTCTTTCAATTAATGAAATCTCTACCAAGTTATCTATGATACATAAATCTTAAAGCCTTAGGCACAACAAGCTGTTCTTCCTCAAGTCGCGAATCAGTGCTCGTATAACTTATTGCATTAATATAAGGCATGGTAACCTGTTTCTTAATCTTTGTCATCTTTTCAGAATCAACTGAAACACCAGTACCAAAATTCTTATCTATCTCTGTACCTACCGTCTCATCCTTCGACGCATCCTTTTCGTCCAGAATAAGAACAAATGAAGCCTTCTTCTTTAAACTCGCATCAGTATCAGCCGCTCCAACATAATACTTTACTTCTACATCCTGAAGGCCATGACCAGTTATCTTCGACGTTTTATCAGGTAATGCAACCCCAAGATTCTTATACATTTCCTGATTAAACTCACCTCGCACAGTAGCCGTGTCAACAGCCCTCATTCGAAGCTGTGAACTAAACGATACCATTTTAAACAGCGCCAGCAGAACAATAGAAAGAACCACAAAAGAAACCAAGGTTTCAACCATGGTTGATCCTTTGTTATCAAGTCGCCTATTATATTTTCTTCTATTACTGTTCATCATAAACTCGTGTCCACACCCAATTCTTATTCCAGTTATACTTTGAATCCGCAAATCCCATAGGATTTATCGCATCTTTTAAAGGATTACTATCTTTATTGATTTCCGAAAGATACTTCTTATTAGCACTACCCGATTCATATGAAGGCTCAGATAGTTTATAAACATTCGTAACCGTGTATGACTGACTGGCAGCTTCACATGTAATCTCTACATAAAGTCTTACACCATTTCTATCATCATTTGTGACCATCTTATTAAAGAGTGTCTGTGATGTATCAGTAGTACTTGTAGCCTCTGGAAGTTTCCAGTAAACACATACCTTAATATTTCCCGGATACCCATCCATACCATCAGGAGCTTTACTTGTATTGTACTTCATATCGAAGTATCTAAACGCATAATCTGATGTATGATTCGGTACACTAGGATCATAGTATGGCCAATAAGCCTCATCACTCTGACAAATGTTATATCTAATATACTGATAGAGATGGCTATACTGAGCCGCATCCGGATCTGTAAGCTCATCATCCAGAGCTATGCTCAGTGTATTAGCCGCCTCTGCACATCTCATACTAGCTACATTTTTATTCTGAGAGGAATACAGAGTATACGCCGCCAATGTAAGCGCAAATGTAAATATAATAAGAATAGCAATAAGAACGATGCATACCATCATCGTTGTACCCTTATTGTCCTTATGCAATTTTCTTAGTTCACGCTTACTCATTCACACGTCCCTGTATCTTTATTTTTGTTACTCGCGTTGTATAACAGGCTGGATTTCCGAGAATTCATTATTCTTATTATAATTATATAGATTCGTAATAAAATTCTTGTATTCGTTATCAACGTCCGTCCACATTACGACTCTATAATTATTTGCAGCATACTTCGAATAATCTGTAAGATATGCTTCGCCTGTTGGATTATTTGTTATAGCATCTATATTTGTCTTAAATCCGCCAACTCTATAAAGATACTTGCTATTCCCAAGTTCTGGAATAAAGTCTGCAACAGCCATAGGATCAATATTATTAGCTATACGCTTATAAACACCCTCGATAGAAGTAACACCTTCAAAAGGATTAACCTTAGCAGTCGGCGCACTCATAATCTCTGATGTAGCACCTTCTTCTGTAGATGTCCACTTGATTGTTCTTATTCCAATCTTGCCATCAAAGTTATTACCACCTTCATCACGTAAAACAATATCGATATGAGCTATCTTTGTTCTATCGAAAAGAACCTCTCCAAAATCACTCCAATCATTCGTCGCCTGCTTTTCTTCCTGCGTTCTTATCCTATGCTGAAGCTGACATTTACCTCCATTTATAAGATCATCAAGGTTATGAGTTTTTTCAAGCAGATTACTTGAGAATGTATCTCCCTGCTGCTTTGCAACCATAATATATCCATTTTCATCCGTAAAGATAATATCATAGACCACCCTGACTGTATTACTTGATGCTTGTGTAGAATTCTTTGTAGTGTACTTATCAGCATACGTATAAAGTATATTCAAATATGCGCTATACTTATCGCTGTCACTCTTCGCATCAAAATTCGGATCAGTATCTCTTAAGTAACCATATGCATTAAACGCATACTTCTGGCAATCTGTAGTATTATTATTTACTGTATCATAGAACTGGTTTCTTAAATAATCAGCTGAATTTACATATAGATCATAATTTGTGCCATTACTAAACTCATCTTTAAATATATCAAAGAAAGTTTTTTCATCAGTTCTCGAAAGGATAACCGACGTATTACTATATACGTCGCGAAGACTCTCATCTACATTTGCAAAGTAAGCATTATATTCACTAGTAGGATTATATGATTTCTTAACTCCATACTGTTCAATATCATTATATAATGCAGCCATAAAATCTGCCGCTGTAGCACCAGGATTATTCTTTATCAAATTACAATAAACTGCAAACGCATAATCTGCATAAAGAGAATCACTATAATCTGACTGTATCTTCAGATAATTAGCCCCATGATCGCCAGCAAATTTTGATGTACCATACTCATCCATTGCCATTGCAGATAAGCTATCATATTCACTTAAAGATTCAACAGAAATGGTATCTGATAAATAATCTGAATAATACTGACTAACAAGGGTGTAATCAGAATAATCTGTATTATCCAGATTATTCTGATTACACCCTTGTTAGTCAGTAT
>R24__coassemble_1617_pt1 | contig 11299 bp, 9 predicted proteins | sample R24__metabat2_high_PE_052 | metagenome-assembled genome bin R24 | reverse complement strand
TTATTGCACCATTATATGTGATTTTGTGGGTAAAAAAGAAAATGAAAATCCAGCATTTCTTATGGCTTCCGATTGTATATTTTATCGGTGTGATTCCATCCTGGATTGCAGGTAAAAATTTGTGGGATTTACTGACAGTCTATTTATTCCAGGCTAACGGAGAAATGGATATTTATGCTTTATCGCACAAATTCCCGAATGTATATCAGATTATCGGAACAAGCAGTTTCTTAAGAGAGTATGCGGATGCCGGTATCTATTTTACATTGGCGGTACTTATGGTACTTATGTACTATATCGCACAAAAAGAACATACTTATTTTGTAAAAAATGACTTATTTTTTGTAAATGTTGGCTAAAAAAGCAAAAAAAATGGAGTTGGCAGAACTTATGTCTACCAACTCCAGGTTTTATACGTATTTTATACCGGATTAAGCCTTGTTTGCTGAACCAAATACAGCTACACGATCCTTAACCTCATCTCTGATTGCCTGAGCACCAGGAGCAAGAAGCTTACGTGGGTCATAACCCTTACCCTGCTGATCCTTGCCTTCCTCGATGTACTTACGTGTTGCAGCCGCAAATACAAGCTGACACTCTGTATTAACATTAACCTTAGCAACACCCATAGAGATTGCCTTCTTGATCTGCTCATCAGGAATTCCTGAACCACCGTGAAGTACAAGTGGAGTATTTCCGATCTCAGCCTTAACAGCCTCAAGTACCTGGAACTGAAGTCCTTCCCAGTTATCTGGATACTTACCGTGGATGTTACCGATACCACATGCAAGCATATCTACTCCAAGGTCGTTGATCATCTTGCACTCTGCAGGATCTGCGCACTCACCCTGTGATGAAACGCCGTCCTCTTCTCCACCGATACCACCAACCTCAGCTTCGATTGAGATACCCTTCTCGCGGCAGATAGCTACGAGCTCTTTTGTCTTCTCAATGTTCTCATCAATTGGAAGTGAAGAACCATCAAACATGATTGATGTGAAACCAGCTTCGATACAAGCCTTAGCACCTTCATATGAACCGTGATCAAGGTGAAGTGCAACTGGAACTGTAATTCCAAGTGACTCATCCATAGCCTTAACCATAGCTGCAACTGTCTTGAAACCTGTCATATACTTACCAGCACCCTCAGATACTCCAAGTATAACAGGAGTCTTAAGCTCCTCACACTCAAGCAGAATTGACTTTGTCCACTCAAGATTGTTGATGTTGAACTGTGCTACTGCATATCCACCAGCAACAGCCTTCTCAAGCATTTCTTTTGCTGAAACTAACATGATGTTACCTCCATATTATAATATTTATTAACAGTTCGGAAACGAACAGTAATTTTACCGCAGAGTATTATAACCTATACAACCAAATAAAACAACTGTAATGTTATATATAACTAACTTGGTGCACCATTATTTCTTCTTACCAAAGATACGTAAAAGTCTGATGAACAGGTTTACGAAGTCAGTGTAAAGTTCCATAGCGCCGTATACGCCGAGGACATTTGCAGATAGACCTGTATTCATACGTGACATCTTTGTAATCTTCTGCACATCGTATGCAGTAAAAGCTGAAAATACAATTACACCGACAACAGTAATCACATAATCAACCATTGTATTACCAATACAATAATTTGCTACCGCACCGAAAATGATACCTATAAGACTGGCAAAAAGTATTGGTCCCCATCCAGAAAGATCCTTCTTTGTAGCTGCACCGTAGAATGCCATAACACCAAATACTAGCGACGACATAAAGAATACCATAACGATGGATGTAAGCTGGAATACCAGGAATATAAGTGAAAAAACAACACCATTTATCAATGCATAGGTAAAGAATAACGTTGCCGACAGCCAGAAGTTATCGCTCTTAAGTGCCATAGTACATGCAAAAAGGATCATCATTTCAACAATAAGCACTAAGAAAAATCCTACTCTTCCCAGTTCTATGATCGTCATATAGAAACTTGGATTAGATGCTACAACAACTCCTGCAATTCCTGAAATAAGAAGTGCGATAAACATATAGAGAAATGAACTCACAAGCACTTCATTCATAAATGCTGGACTGACCATAGCTGCCGCTCCAGTTCCGACTGCACTACTATGTCCATAAGCACGTCCCCGTCGATATCCATAACCATATCCATAACGGCGTCCATAATAGTGATGATGGCGACGATGATGATGGTATTCATCATAACCATCACTATCTCCTCCTAGATTGAGACCGCTTTTCGCATCTCCTAACATACCACCAAGGCCAGCACCCATAGTAGCAGTCTTAGCCATCATGCCCATAACATCTATGTCAACTTTTTCTGTTCCGTCCTCATTATAGTAGCCATCGTTCAGGTCTACTCTTCCATAACCAGCCTGAACATAAGGATTAACTGGCTGATCATTATTTATCTGATTAAATGGATTCATCGAAGGGTCATAGGTACCCTGCTCACTATAATAATCACTTGAACCATCAGGGCCAAACCCCTGTGAACCACCCGCAGAACTAAACGGATCATTTGACTGATAATACGAACTATTATCAAACACTTGATTGTTATCAACTGGACCTTTTTTTAATTCCATATGATTTCTCCTTATTAATTCTCCTAGTAGATTTCCTTAAAGGATAACTTAGAAACCTTCAACTCTTCGCTGACGTCGAACCTCCAGTCTCTTTTTAGCACCTTCCCACTCAGCCTTTTCAACTTCAGTTTCAAGCTGAAGTCCGTATCTAAGTGGTACAGGCTTTCCTACTTCGTCAACCTGCACTTCAGTAAAGTATGCACGGTTGATAACCTTTCTCATACCGCTCTCTCTATCCTCGATATATACATCCACTCTTACTTCCATAGATGTGCGGCCAACATGAGTAAGTTTTGCTCTTATTACTACGATATCGTTAAGGAAACATCCTGCCTTAAACTGAAGATTATCTACCGCTGCTGTTGTAACAAATCCGCCGCAGTGACGTGTTGCTGCTATACCGGCAACCTCATCCATCCAGCTCATAAGGCGACCACCAAAAAGTCGGTCGTTTCCATTAATATCTTCGTACTGTATACATTTCATCCATTCCGTTCTGGAATCTTCTACAGTTTTTAAGCTTTCATATGCCATTTTATCACCCAAAACCTTTTATTTCACAAACATTAAATCAGCCTAGATGATACCATATTTAATCCCAACATTCTACAATATTCTAAGTATTTGCTTGGTTTTAGACTATTTATTATTCTTTTTGTAAACTATATTTCCTGCTACAAGAGAAAATGTCATTATCAGCACAAACTCTGCCGAAGCGATGATCAGGAACCATGGTCCTGGTAAAGGCAAATGATCTCCAACCCTGAGATAATATAATGTATTAGCTTTTTCATATGATGCAAGATAATATGTATCATCTAAATCAGGTGCCGAATGTCCCGAAACCCTGAAGAACTCAACCACGAAAGGTCCGTGGTCCTCATAAACTACTGAGTCCACATTATTTCGTGACATTGCCTGATCAAACATCTCTTTTATTCTTTCCTTTACGTTCTCATCTACCGAGCCAACATAAGTCATGTAGTCACCGTCACCAGAAATATCCCCACACTCAAATGTAGTATCTATCTCATAATATTCATAACCATCAGCCTCCATGGCATCCTTATCTTTGTCCAGAGTAAAGACAGGAACAACTGTTTTACCTTCATCATCCCTGTCGACATACTCAACCCTCGCAGGAACAAATGTATCCCCCTTAAGGTAGGCATCTTCTACATGTACCAGTATGTCATATCTGTTAGAGTTATCTTCTCCAAGTAATTTACCTAATTCACTAACAACCGCACTGTCATCAAAGGTATAGAACAATTCTCCATATGAATCTCCATCAGGGTCCTTTCTAACAAGAAGCAAAGTATCCTCTAGCCCAATATATTCACCGTCCTGATTAAACAGGAGATTTGCTTCTGTTATAGCAGGTTTTCCTGTTATGGTTCTAAAAGTTGAACCATTCATTCCAGTAGTTTTACAAGATACATAGCATCTCTGTTGCTGATATCCATCTTCCAGAGGGCCTCCATTTAACTTAAGCACGGTCTCTCTCTTACTGATATCAGAATGTTCAATCTCATCACTTTCAGAAAGATATACATTTACTCCAATTCTTATGAACGTACTCAGCTTCCCCATCCATACGTCATAGAAATCCTTAAGATTATTTTTAATAGTGACTGATTCCGAAAAAATCAAGACAAATGATAGTACCAGACCGACTACTATCGAAATTATCATGGTGCAGGCCTTACTCTTTTTAAAATCCTTCATATTCTCTCTTTCATTTCCCTTCATTTAATAGTTTTTCTTTTCTAGATTTAATAGCTTCTTTTTGGTATTATATTAGTATGGAAAAAGAAATTATTAATTATTCAGAAATACATGGTGTAGCACTAGCCAGTAAAGATCTTCCAACCGCCTATCCTACTCACTGGCATAACTCCGCAGAGTTTATGCAGATACTAAAAAAAGGATGTGAGTTTACGATTGGCGATGAGGTGTTTAATCCTGAACCGGGAGACATTCTTTTAGTATGGCCAAATGAACTCCACACTATCGAAAATGCTCCAAAAGATGGATACACTCTGTTGCAGTTTTCTTCAACGCTTATAGATAACAATACCGATATATCTACAGGTATAAGATTCCTTAGTAAGTTCCATCTCATCTCTAAAAAGAATGAACCAGAACTAGCGAAGAAAGTTACAGATCTGATTTCTGACATTTCCGATCTCTACACAAATAAGCAATATTTTGTTGAAACCAAGATTAAGATTTCAGTTTACAATATACTGCTTCTGATCGGCGAACATGTCATGATGGAGCACCGCGAGTTCGTTGGAGAGAGACGTTTTTCAGACGCTACTTGGGATTATATCCGCAGTGCATGCCATTTTATCAGAGAGCATTCAACAGAGAATATCACCGAATCGGAGGTGGCTTCTGCAATAGGACTTAGTCCTTTCTACTTCTCTAAGATCTTTAAGGAATATACTGAAAACTCATTTCCTGCATACCTGACAGGTATACGAATTCAAAATGTTATCAGCCTTCTGGTTGACGAAACACTCACTATTACAGAATGTGCTTTCTCGGCTGGTTTCCAGTCAACAACCACTTTCAATAAAGCTTTTAGAGAGTATACAGGCTGCAGTCCTCGTGACTACAGAAAACTACACTCATCCACAAAATACGGTCAAAACTAAACAATAATCAACTGTTTTTAAATAGTGCATAGTCTTACAATGAATCCACAAAGTGAAAAGAGAAACTTTGTGGGTTCATTTTTTTCGTATGTATGATACATTGATACTCCCCACATTAAAATGACCAGATTATCATAAAGGCTTCTCTTATTTCTCTAAGTTGACAAAATAATGAGACATGACACAGGAATAATTATGAACAACAAGAAAGTAATCGACTTTACAACTGGAAATCCTACAAAGCATATTCTGAACTTCTATTGGCCACTTCTTATGACTAGTATGCTTCAGCAGATATATAACTTTGTAGACATGATGATCGTAGGAAATGGCCTTGGAGATGATGCCTTCGCCTCTGTTGGAAATATGGGTTCTCTCTTCTTCCTTATCGTAGGCTTCTCCTTCGGTCTTGCCAACGGATTTGGCGTACTGATTGCCCAGAGCTTCGGAGCCAAGGATGTTAAGCAACTTCGTCATAGACTTGCCGGAACAATACAGCTTGGAATCTTCCTTGCAATACTTCTGACAACCTTTAGTACAACCGCTCTTCCATTCCTGCTCAGACTTATGAAGACTGATGCATCCCTCATGGATAACTGTCTTAAGTATGGATACATCGTATTCGGCGGAATCTCAATGTCTATCTGCTACAACATAAGCGGTGCCACACTACGTGCACTGGGTGATAGCAAGACTCCACTTAGAGCGATCATTGTATCTTCAATAATCAATCTTGGGCTTGACTCTTTCTTCATCTTCGTTCTTGGTATGGGAGTTGAAAGTGCAGCCATAGCAACAGTTATTTCACAGCTGGTATCTTCAATCATCTGTATCAGAGCTCTTAGCAAGATTGAAATGATAAAGCTGGAGCGTTCTGATTTTAAGAACGATAAGAAAATCTATATTGATCTTTTCAGTAACGGTCTGCCAATGGCATTTATGAACTCAATCACCGCTATCGGATGTATGGTAGTTCAGCATCACATTAATGAGATGGGTACGGATTATACTACAGCATATTCAGCCTGCAGTAAGTATCTGAACCTCTTCATGAATCCTGCTTCTACTGCAGGAAATGCAATGAGTGCTTACACAAGTCAGAACTATGGTGCTAAGGAATATGACCGTATCATGAAAGGACTTAGAGTATGTCTCACCATATCTTTTGTGGCATACGTAATTCTTGGAGGAGTTATGGTTCTATTCCCTAAGTTCCTCGCAGGTATCCTCATAAGCGGTAAAGTTCCAACACGTCTTGTTTGTGAATATCTTCCAATATGCGGTATATCCATCATCGCTGTTGACTTTCTCTTCGTAATCAGAAGTGGTGTTCAAGCCATGGGACATCCAGTACCACCTATGTGGTCCGGAGTTCTGGAAATGGTTCTGAGAATAGCTGTAATATCTCTTTTCTCAGGTATTATAGGCTTTAAAGCTGCTGCCTATGCAGAAGTCGCTGCATGGTGCGGAGCTCTCATAATAAATGTTGTTGCCTTCAGCAGGATTCTGCTTCCCAAGGCTATTATGATCAGAGTAACCGATCTGTTTAAAATACATCATGCTATGCATTAGCAGTATTCTAACTTGGTTACTTTGCCACATTTCCATTCGAGTGTTTTAATTATCCTATCCCCCCTAAGTCTGAGTCCGGAAACTCTTCCGGACTTCCAGGCTTCGGGCAAAGCAGGAAGTATTTCTATATTATCTTCGTGGCTCTGCACCATCATTTCAGCGATGCCGGCTGTACAGCCAAAGTTACCGTCTATCTGAAATGGTGGATGGTTATCAAAAAGATTTGGAAGAGTCTGTTCATCTATCAGCTTTTCAATATTTTCTAAAGCTTTATCTCCCTCTCCAAGTCTTGCATACATATTGATTATCCAGGCCCTGCTCCAACCGGAGTGGCCACCTCCAGACGATAGACGACGTTCTATCGTTTTTTTTGCGGCATCAAAAAGTTCCGGAGTGGACTTATTAATTGTACTACCCGGATATAATCCGAAGAGCTGAGACATATGTCTATGTCCTGGTTCTTCTTCCTCGTAGTCCTCGTTCCACTCCATTACCTGGCCGTACTTTCCTACAGAATCTGGCTTGATCTTACCTAGAACCTCTTTCGCTCTTGCAGTTATTTCTGCTGTACCAAGAGTTTCTTCAGCGCTGATACAAGCATTAAGAAGTTCACGGATGATCTGGTTATCCATGGTTGCGCCCTTGCACATAACGCCTTTTTCTCCATTTGGCAGTATATATGTATTCTCTGGAGAAAGGGTTGGACAAGTTACAAGGTAATCTCCATCTTCTACAAGATAGTCCATTACGAAGATAGCCGCTTCTCTCATCACATCATAGTTTTCTCTAAGGAAATCTGTATCAAGAGTAAACTGGTACTGTTCCCAGATATGAAGTGCAAGCCATGCGCCGCCCATTACCCAGTAGCTAGAACTGATACAAACATCCTGAGGACAGGTGTCAGCCCAAATATCAGAATTATGATGAGCAACAAAACCATTGCATCCATACATCTCACGAGCAGTTTTCTTTCCGCTCTCCATGAGTCTCCTGACAAATGTGATGAGGGGCTCCTGGCATTCGGTAAGATTCGTAACCATTGCCGGCCAATAATTCATTTCTGTATTTATATTAATAGTAAATTTACTTCCCCACATAGGAGAATAATCCTGATTCCAGATGCCCTGCAGATTTGAAGGAAGAGAGTCACCTCTTGAGGACGCAATAAGCAGATATCTTCCGAACTGGAAGAATCTTACCACCTTTTCCTGACCTTCTATCTCCAGGGTTACTCTATCAAAGAGTGATTTATAATCACTGACATGCTCGTTCTTTATTTCGTCCCAGGTCATCTTGGATACTTTATCTAATCTCGCGAGTACTGACTCTGCAGGATTCTCAACTCTAAAGTCTGTATCTGCAGCCACAAGGATCATTGCCTCGTCCGCATCACAAATAAGTATGCTGCTTCCAATCACCTCCTGGGTTCCACCAGTTGGAATTATCTTAAACGCACCTGCCATGGAGATTCCATTTGTCCCTCCAGTGGATGCTTCCATAAGTTGAATAAGTCCAGGGCATACCTTTACTGTATCGGTATAAATGTTATAGTTCTGTCTTCTTATTGCAAGCAGCTCATATGGAGCTTCTTCCCAAGGACCAAAACCTCTGCCCATGTGTGCATGGAAGGAAAGTGAACCAGGTTTATCCGCTGTCAGATGAATGGCAATAACGTTCTGTGGGTAGCTTGCTATTACCTCACGAGTATACTTAACTCCATTAAAGCAGAGGCTGGTTGTAGCAACTGCATTACTTATATCAAGTTCTCGACTATAATCTGAATACTCGGTCTCCTGACCCATAAATTCGATGTAAAGATTTCCCAGAGGCTCGTAATGTCTCTCCTCCTCTGGAATTCCAGAAAGGGCAAAGGTTGCCAGTTCCTGTGCCTCTTTTATATGACCATTAAAGATAAGCCCCCTGATTTCAGGAAGCTTATTTAGTGCTGACGGATTTATTCTATCTCTAGGTCCACCGGACCATATGCTATCTTCATTAAGCTGAATTCTCTCGATATAAGGACTGCCGAAAACCATACCGCCAAGCTTTCCATTTCCGATCGGCAGCGCCTCGTTCCAGTCCTTTGCAGGAGAATCAAATGATATCTTATTGATGTCCATCTTTTAACCTTTCTTTAGCATTGCAATAATCCACTCCGGATCCGGCTCTTCCATCTCTTTATTTAATGCCATCTCCTCCATGATACCTTGCACCATAGCCCAGAAACAGCTGGAGAGCAGTTTTGGATCACCCTCACGGAACACGCCGTCCTTCTGGCCTTTTTCGATAAGCTCTGCAGTGGTTTCGATTGTATTAATAGACCGCGCAAGCTTCCTTGCTTCAACCGGCATACCAACCCTTCTGACCTGTCCCATGAAAACAAACATGTTGAACACCCATGGCTGTTCTTTTGCATAAGAAAACAGCTGCTTCAGGAAGCCAGTAAGATAAAGATCCGCAGGAATATCAGGCACCTGCCCAACACTCTTAGTTCCTTCTACTCCCATTTTAACAAGTTCAAGGAGAAGCTCCTCCTTAGACTCAAAGTAGTGGAACATAAGACCTGTACTCATAGGAACCGCTTTTGCTATATCTGTGATTTTTGTTTCGTAATACCCACGCTCTACAAAAAGCGTCAGTGCAGTCATGAGTATCTGCTTTCTTCTCTCTTCCTTCTGCTCTTTTCTTGTCATTTTTATCCCCCTGTTTATTTTCATGCAAGTGTGCAGTGGGGACAGACCCCCTTGCACCTTAGATATTAATATCTCTTTTCTGTGACTTGAGAATGCGCTGTACTGCAAACTTTCCGCTTGTTACTGCTACTGGAAGTCCACCTGGTGAGCTTGTCCACTGACCTGCAACATATACATTATCAAGTCCCTTAAGCTTACCCTTAAGTCTAACTGACTTTCCGGTTGTAGTTGTTGTGAAGCTCATGTAGCTTCCATGATATGCATTTACATATCTCTCATATGTAAGTGGTGTCCATGCATCCAGGTATTCAATACTATCCTTTAACTCTGGGAATGCATCAACGATTCTCTTTTCAACTTCCTTAATAAGTTCTTCCTTTACCTTGGCATACTCTTCCTTTGAAAGGCTCTTCCAGTACTTATAATCCTCATCTCTCTGAGTGATACATGTCTGGATAACCTGCTTGCCATCCTTCACGAATATTGGATCATATCCATAAGCCTTAACATACATTCTGTTAAATGTTCCAGCTCCAACCTTAAGTGGATCAATGTCGACAAATACTGTCTCGCCCTCAGAATAATCAACAGTTACTGCAAAAGCTACCTGGAAACCGCTGCATGCTGGATAGTCCTTTGGTGAATCATAAGCAACCTTAAGTTCCTTTGGCATATAGCTCTGTGGAAGGAACTTATTGAAAAGTAAATGGGTATCAACTGTTGGAATAACATAATCAGCCTTAGCTACGCTTCCGTCCTCAAATCTTATGCCAGATACACACTTCTTACCAAGCTCGAACTTCTCAACTCCCTTATTATAATATATCTTTCCTCCTAAGTCTTTAAATCTTTTTTCCATTCTGAGTGTCATTTGGAGTGAAGCGCCCATAGGTACGCCACCGTTACCATCTGCCATAGTTGCATAAGAAACTAAGAATGCATATGCACAGTACTCCTTTGGAAGGTAGTCACACATAAGTCTCTGTAAAAGTGGATTCTTAAATCGCTTGCTATACTCCTCAAGAGAAATCTTGCCAAACTCCTTCATTACCTTAGGGAAGTCAGCCATAGTCTTACCCATTGCTACATAGTCCTTTACTCCCCACATTTCCATAGGCTTCTTTGCAGGGATCTGGCACTGCTTTGAATACTCTGTATACTGAATGAACTTCTTGATCTCTTCCTCATCTTCTGGAGCAATCTCTATAAGTTCTCTCTCTGTACGCTTAAGATCATTCCAGAGAGTTGCTGTCTTTCCTTCATACTTTGTTGAGTAGAATGCTTCAATAGGTGCATACTCTGTCTCATCTGTAAGGGCTCCAACCTGCTTCCATACATCGTAAAGCTCTGTACCCTTCTTTGTACCTGTAAGCCAGTGAATACAGTTATCTATATGATATCCCTTTCTGTTCCATCCAATACACTCACCACCTGGGATTGGGTTCTTCTCATATATTGTTACATCGAATCCTGCAAGCAGTGCATAAACACCTGCTGAAAGACCTGCTATACCACCACCGATTACTGCTACTGTTTCCTTTGCGTTCTGATTTCTCATTTTTATATTCCTCCGTTTATTTAAATACTTTTTGAAATGTTTTTTTGATTTCTTTGAATTGTGTTTCATTGAATCTGTATTCAATATAATAGATGACCAAATAAATGTCAAGCATTTTTTGAATTTAAATTCAACGAAATTCCAAATGATATCTCAAAAATCAAAAAAACATAAGCAACATAAGGGTTTCCGGCCCCTATGCTGCTT
>R24__coassemble_1602_pt1 | contig 11445 bp, 11 predicted proteins | sample R24__metabat2_high_PE_052 | metagenome-assembled genome bin R24 | reverse complement strand
CGTTGCCAACACTAGATCCTTAGTCTAGCCTGTCTGCCAATTCCAGCACTCCCGCTTATATTCATCGTCACACTTATTTACGCGACTTGCGTATAATAGCATTTTTAGTTATATATGTCAACGGGTAAATCAAAAAAATTTAGGGCTGTCATAAAACAGCCCTAAATCATGTGTCTATTTTAGTTATTACTTCATGAATACAAAGCTCTCAAGCTCGAACAGAGATCTGCCCTTGAAGTAATCTGCCATCCAACCACTGTAGTCAGTCTCGATTGTGAAGTATACAGCATGTACGCCCGTAACAGCCTCTACAACCGTTGTAACCACTTCATCGTCATGACCTATAGTGATAGAGCCTATCTTCTTTCCAACGGTCTTACAGGTATCAAGACGATCCGCAGAATCTACTCCATCAATGTAGATGTTCAGTCTGCAGTCTGTACCAAGACCACGAACCTTAGCAGCAAATTCCATAGTCTTGCTTCCAAAGTCTTCGCCGAAATCAAAGTAACGGTAACCGATAACTGTATCAGCTGTTATGTTACGGATAAAACGGGAGAAGACATTTCGCTCTGTAATAAATGCTCCGCCTGTAAGTACGCATGCAAGATCAGCATCTGTGATCTGGTATGGATTAAGTGGACCACCAAAGCCCTGACAGGTTGTCTCTACCTTAGGGATAGTTCCATCAGGAAGAATCTCGATCTTCTCAACGCATCCACGACGGGACATGATAGTTCCGTTAGTCATACGGTGATAGAATATGTACCACTGTCCATTCACGTTCATGATAGAACCGTGATTATTTCCACCTGGATAGTCTGTTCCACTGTCTACGATGTTGCCTCTATATTTAAATGGGCCTGTAGGGCTGTCAGAGGTTGCATAAGCAAGATTTGGACAGTCATTAGGTGAATATATCATGTAATAGGTGTCGCCCACCTTACGAGGTGAAGCAGCCTCAAAGAAAAGCTTTCCATTAACATCGAAGCCATCTTCTGGACGAGGCTCTATAGGTATGAAATCTTCTTTGATAGAACCTTCTATAACTTCGCTCATGTTATCTGGATTCAGTTCAGCCATCTCAGCCTTCTGGAAACCACAATAGATGTATACTCTTCCATCGTCGTCAACAAGTACGCCTGGATCAATGAAGATACCACCATTGAAGGCTTTCTCATCGTAGCATTTGAATGTTGATAAGAATTCAAATGGACCTTCTGGCCTATCACTTACTGCAACACATCCTGGAAGGCTCTCAATATATGCGAAGAGATAGTATTTGCCATCCTTCTCTACTACATCAGGAGCAAAAAGCTTTGATGTATCCTGAGTATAGTCTGTGTCAGGCTTATCATAATCTCTTGTTCTTCCAACACGGAAGATATCGCCGTGACATACCCACTCTGTTGGGTTATCTACAGGTGCACTCCAGCATTTAAGTACGTTGTCACAAAACTGGGCGTTTCCAGCCTTATCATGTGAGCCATATATATAGACTCTGTCGCCAAATACTCTTGGCTCTCCATCAGGGATATACTCCCATCTTGGTAAATATGGATTAGACATATATATTTCCCCCTACTTTTTATTGATAAAGAGATGCTAACACACATACCATAAATATTGCAAACGAAAAATATAACTTCGTAAGATTGTATAACTACTTAGTAATATTTCGATACTATGTACAAAAAAAGCGTGACGAACAATAGTTCATCACGCTTTGTATAATCAGAGTTTAGGTTGATTAAGCAATAGCTGCCTTAGCAACTTCTACAAGCTTAGCGAAACCTTCTGGATCAGCGATAGCGATCTCAGAAAGAACCTTACGGTTCATGTCTACGCCTGCAACCTTAAGACCGTGCATAAGCTGGCTGTATGAGATGTCATTCTGTCTTGCAGCAGCGTTGATACGAGCGATCCAGAGCTTACGGAAGTCTCTCTTACGCTCCTTACGTCCTGAAAATGCTGTTGCATCAGCTCTCATAACTGACTGCTTAGCTACTCTATACTGCTTACTTCTAGCTCCACGATATCCCTTTGCAGCCTTAAGTACTTTATTATGTCTCTTCTTGGCATTAGCGCCACCTTTAATTCTTGCCATTTGTTTTTCCTCCTAATCGAAATATTATCAAATCTTAGAGATATGGAAGAATCTTCTTCATGTTCTTCTCATTTGTCTTATCAGTGATTGCAGACTTTCTAAGATTTCTCTTTCTCTTAGTAGTCTTCTTTGTAAGAATATGACTCTTGTAAGCCTTACTTCTCTTAAGCTTTCCAGTTCCTGTTACCTTGAAGCGCTTTGCAGCAGCTCTTTTTGTCTTTAACTTTGGCATAATTATCTCCTCCTATTTATATGTAATTCAGGATTAGCTGAATTATTAACTTAGTTACTTAAATGCTTTATAGCATAGATACCATTTATTTTGAGGCCTTAGCAGCAAGCACCATAGTCATGCTTCTACCTTCGAACTTAGCAGGCTTATCAATAGTTGATATATCTGAAAGCTTCTCTGCGAAGTCATCAAGAAGTGGCTTGTTCTGATTTACATATGCAAGCTCTCTACCTCTAAATCTAAGTGTAACCTTTACTCTGTTACCCTTCTGCAGGAACTTTCTTGCCTGATTGATCTTAGTGTTAAGATCATTAGAATCAATATTAGGTGAGAGGCGTACCTCTTTAATCTCAACAATCTTCTGCTTTTTCTTGGCTTCCTTCTCCTTACGAGCAATCTCGTAACGGAACTTGCCATAGTCGATAATCTTGCAAACTGGTGGCTTAGCATTTGGTGAAACCCTTACAAGGTCAAGACCTGCAGCATCTGCAGCATCTCTAGCTTCCTGAATGCTCATTACTCCCAGCTGATTACCCTCAGCTCCGATAACTCTGACTTCCTTATCTCGAATCTGTTCATTAATTAAGTAGTCTATTGCCTTACCCTCCATAAAACTAAATAAGTGGATATCTATAGAGACATCCACTTAACATTCTATCAGTCAAAACCATAAAGAAGAATCGCCCTCCGTCACAGTGGGTTTACCTTCAGGTACTGATTACTAAATGTATTCGACCCGACTGCCTATATAAGAAGTCTTAGCTTCAAAGCCTCTTGGGCTTAAACGGCAATCCAGGTGAGAGTGGATACTCTACTTGGTTTTCTATAAACGCATATTACACGCGCTCTGTTATAATACAACAACACTCCCCTACTTGTCAACCATAAATTAATGAGTCAAAACGGCTTTGAGCCAAACTGACTCATTAATATGTACCGAGGATTATCATCTCGTCGGTGTTTGCTTCAAGTTCTCTGAGTGCACGGATTACATTTCGGTCTGTAAGTTTACCCTCAAATGTTACGTAGAACCAGTACTCCCACTGATGCTTCAGAGATGGACGTGACTCAATACTGGTCATGTTCAGCTGGTTTGTATCAATGATTCCCATTACGTCGTAAAGGGCACCAACCTTATGCTGGGTTGTGAAGCAGACGCTTACATTGGTTGCATCTGACAGGAATACTTCTTCTTTAGTAAGGATAACGAACTTAGTTGCGTTATCTGCAGAGAAGTTAATATTCTTATCCAGAACTTTAAGGCCATATATCTCTGCTGCTCTCTCACTAGAGATAGCTGCCTGACTTATTATGCCCTCATCCTTTACTCTCTCAGCCGCTCTGGCGGTATTGCTGACATTTTCTGACTTAAAGCCGTGCTCATCTATGAATTCCTTGCACTGCATAAGTCCCTGTCTATGAGAGTACACCTTTGTTATATCTGAGATTTCTGCTTCTGGAAGTCCCAGGAGGCAGTGATTTATATCTATAGTTATCTGAGCAACGATCTTTACGCCGCCAGTACGGATAATGTCGTAGTTACCTGTTACGAATCCAGCTGAGCTATTCTCGATTGGGATAACGCCATACTCTGCTTCTCCATCAGCTACAGCTTTTACTACATCATCAAAACGCTTTACATTCTTATATATAACGCTGTCACCGAAGTACTTGATTGCAGCTTCCTCAGCATATGCTCCAGGAACACCTGCATACACAACAGATTTACCCTTCATGCTAAGATGATCAAGTTCCTCGTAATCTTCTGTATCTACCTTTTCTACAGCTGCATATGAGTTCTTACGAAGATTCTCAAGCATCTGCACTGCATTTTGTTTAAGTGTTGGATGATATACATAAGGAGCAATCTCTGTAAGAGGAATAAGTACGAACTCTCTCTTATGCATCTCTGGATGAGGTATTGTAAGTGTTTCTGTGTTGATAACCTCATCATCGAAAAGAAGTATATCAATGTCCAGGGTACGAGGTCCCCAGTGTATAAGTCTTTCTCTTCCAGCCTCTTTCTCGATATCATGAATGATAGAAAGAAGTTCCTGTGCTTCAAGCGGAGTTTCAATCTCCATAACTGCATTCAGGAAGTCCGGCTGATCTACAGGGCCATATGGCTCTGTCTCTATATATTCTGATACCTTGCGAACTGTGATTGCTGTATCCTTACCCAGTTCCTCAACAGCTTTATTAAGGTATCCTCTCTTATCTCCAAGATTCGATCCAAGACCAAGATATACGGTATGACGCTTTCTTGAAAGTTCAACCGACACATCTCTGAAATCTGCATCGATAGGTGCATGCGGCTTGCTAACCTTGATAGTTACCTTCTGAATAAGGCTGTATTCAGCAAGGATTGCCTCTATCACAGATTCAGCAGCTGCTTCAATAGTGTTATAGCTTACCTCGGTAAATGTATCTTCAATGAGTTTAGTTACGTCGGCATAGTTTACTGTATGATCCAATCTGTCAGAGGTTCCTGAAGACTTAAGATCCAGCTCTAATTCTGCTGAGATAAAGAAGTCCTGTCCATCCCTCTTCTCCTCTGGAAGAACACCATGATATGCATATATCTTTATATCATCAATTCTAATCTTATCCATAATCCACCACTTGATAAAACATTAGTGAGTTAGTTACTAAATGCTACTAATACTTAATAGTCGCATTCTTCTTTTCTTCTGACCAGTCACAGGTGCCTTTAGCATCGCATCTGAAGCAGAGTCTTGAAAGCTTATCTGCTCTATAAAGGATTCCTGCAAGACAACCCTCATCTTCCGGAGGTGTGCCATGCTTCTTTATAGCATCTAAGATATCATCTATCTCTCCATAGGAGAATCCACATCTCTCAAGGATTGGTCTTGCTATGATAGGACCTGCATCTCTATGACTCATGGTCTCTTCATACTTTGAGCATCTTCCGATATCATGAAGAAGTGCTGTAGCATAAAGAATTTCCTTCATGTAGTCCTTCTTCCAGAAGCTGCGTTCTATGTCGTCATTCAGTTCAACTATGGATTCATCCTTTACCATATCGGTATGATGCCATTCATTGTCCAGCCAGTCGATATATAGTTCAAGATAGAGCTCATAGGATATACGTGCTACAGAGATTATATGGTCCATACCATGACGACAGTATTCTCTTGTGCCTTCTCCTGCTTCTATCTCATTTATTCTTTTTATAAAACTTGGATCATTTAGTATCTTATCTACTCTATTCATCATTAGTCTCTTCTTTATTTAATTTAGTAGTACAACGCTACTAAGACCTTACCTTCAGGTGTTTCAGTGCATTACCTGTTATGGAAAGGGTTCCACAGACGATTATCTTGGTATCTTCGTCCGCCTCTTCCAAAGCTGTGTCCAGCGCAAGTCTTACATCTTTCTTGCTTTCAGCATCAACACCGGCCTCTTTAAAAAGATCAGCAAGTTCTTCAGATGGAATAGCTCTTGGATTATCGGACTGTACTGTATATACCTTCTTCATGGTTGGAGAAAGGATTTCAATCATCTTTTCGTATTCCTTATCGCGGAACACTCCCATTATATAAACGATCTTTTCATTTGTAAAATATTTATCTACACTCTCACGAAGTCTAAGCCATGCGTCCTTATTATGAGCGCCATCAACTATTATCAGCGGCTTTGTGCCTGCAATAGTAAATCGACCGTCCCACTGAGTAGTGAGAAGTCCCATGTAGATATATTCCTCACACACGTTCTTGAAGTACTTAAGCACCTCAATAGCTGTAATTGCATTTAGTATCTGATACTCGCCACCCATGGAGATATCATAGTCCTCACCACGATATGTAAAGGACGCACTATGGAAGCTTTCTTCATTGATATTGAGTTCATCCTTATCTACAGTGATAAGACGAACATTATGAAGCACTGAGTACTCCATGATCTCAGTCATAACCTCATCGCACTGAGGATAGGTAATAAGTGTGGATTTATCTCTGACGATACCAAGCTTTTCTCTGGTTATTTCCTTCAGGGTTTTGCCAAGAACGTTCATATGGTCAAGGCTTATTGAAGAAAGAACATTGAGAACATCTTCTTCCAGAACATTAGTGGCATCCAGTCTTCCACCCATACCACATTCAATAAGCATTACATCCACATTCCAGTATCTGTAAAGCCAGAATGCAGCTGCAGTCTCGATCTCGAAGGCTGTAGGACTAGGAAGCCCCTCTTCGATCATGGCATCTGCATGCTTCTTTACTGATGATATAGCAAGTGCTATCTCTTCTTTTGATGCCCACTCTTTATTATGTCTATATCTTTCTCTATAGCTATATATAGTCGGGGATATGTAACGACCAACGTTCATTCCAGACTTTACGAAAGTCTCTTCTACAAACGCCAGGATACTGCCTTTTCCATTTGTTCCCGCAATATGAATAGCCGGGGCACACTTTTCCGGATTATCAAGTCGCTTTAGTAGTTCCTTGATACTATCTAATCCGAAAACGCTCCCCAGCTTTTCCTTTTCTTTTATGTAATTTCTAGCTTCTTTATAATCCATAACTCAATCTGCCCCATTCAGATTCTTAAGTCTAATCTTCAGATGGTACGAAATGCTGACACTTAGGTGAATCATCTCCAAGTGTACACAGTTCATAACCTTCAGACTGAAGCGTCTCAATGAGTGCAGGCAGAGCCTGTACTGTATTGTAATGATCATCAAGATCATGCATCAGAACTATTGAATCGCCCTCATTATTTCGAACACTGTACATAATGTTCTCATTTAACTGTTCAGGAGTAAGATACAACTTTTCTGCATCCTGACTCTCTGCATTCCAGTCATAATATTCATATCCATTTGCATGTAGATAATCTACACATTCAGCAATAGATACACTTGATACAGAATTAGAACTTCCACCTGGGAATCTATAAAGACGTGTATCAATTCCTGTCAGATGCTCAACCCAGTTATGAACGCCCTGAACATCACTTTCAAAAGAATCAAGATCAGCATAGATCTTGCTATATACATGACTTGCAGAATGAAGACCGATTGTGTGGCCCTCTTCAGCTATTCTACGAAGCTTGTCCGGCTTATCAAACTGTCTTACAACGAAAAATGTAGCCTTAACATTATACTCATCTAAGATATCAAGCAGCTCATCTGTATAATCAGATGGGCCATCGTCAAATGTTAAATAAACCTTTTTACCATTTAAAGGTACTGCATCTGTCTCTATAGCTTCTGCATCTGTTTCTGAACTAATAATCTCTTCCTTCTTAGCATCAGCAACAACTGCATCAGTAGGTGTTTCAGCAACTGTAAGAGGATTAACCGCTGTGGTATCCTTCTCAAGCTCTGAGTTATTATCTGAATGATTCTCTGCAACTAACGGATCAACTGGTGTTTCAACTTCTATTTTCTCTGGAACATTCTCAGCGGAGAAGATCATCTCATCTGCTTTCTGATCCGCTGCATCATTTCTCTTCATAAGTGTATATGTTATATACGTTGGAAGAACCAAAAATGCTACTGCCACAACTATAATAAGTATATTTAGTTTTCCATATCTGTTACTTTTCATCTTGCTTTACTTCTCTGTCTATTTATTTTTTGCTCTTGCCTCCAGCGCATAGACAGGATTATCCGTGATGATGCCCGTGATGTCACGAGTAAGCATATCATCTATAACTTCTGGAGCATTAGCTGTCCAAACATATATTGGATATCCGAACTTCTTCATTCTTTTTTCAAAACCGAATTTCAGTAAAAGGAAATGTGGGCTCACGAAGTCAGCTCTACAAGCTCTTAATCTCCTGAGCGGGAAGAGTTCATTTACCCTTCTACGTACGTCGGCATTGTCATAGCCAAGAAGAAGTCCTGTTTTAATCTTAGGATCAATGTCCTTTATCTTATAAGGTACTTTATCCTTAAAGGATTTAACCGAATACCACTCGTAATCAGCATACTTGTGGAGTAACTTAACTACACGGTTCTCGAATCCCGTCTCTTTAATCTCTATATCCATAAAGACTTTGCCGTTGCATAGCTCAAGTACTTCCACAAAAAGAGGTACATGGAATCCCTGAATCTTTGCCTGCTTTTCCATCTCTTCATATGTATACCAGGCAACTGGCTGATCAGCAAAATTCTTGTCATGATATACAACAAGAACATTGTCTTTAGTCTTTCTTACATCATACTCCACCATATCTACGCCAAGCTCTATGGCCTTCTGAAAACTCTCGAGTGTGTTCTCTACACCAGGCTGTCCTGATGCTCCACGGTGTGCAACTATTTTAATCATATAATTTACCCCTGTCAAATAATTAAACTATTTGCTATAATGATGACTCAAGTAGTTACTATTATAACTCGATAATACGTAAAAATATAACCAAATTAAAATATATGGAGGAATTATTTTTGGACAATAACAATAACAACAATAATAACCATGATGATGAGTATGAAAACTACTGTTATATGTGCCGAAGACCTGAATCTGAGGTAGGTAAACTGATCAACTTCTCTACTGGTGTATATATATGTCCTGATTGCATCCAGAAAACTATGGATCAGATACAGAACAGCCCAATATTTGACCTTTCAAACATGCCAGGCTTCAACAACATGAACATGTTTACGCCAAATATGGATATCCCAAACTCTCAGAAAGTTAAAAAGCGTAAGAACACTTCTAAAGGACCAGGAATCAGATTTGGATTCGGTCTTAATCCTGATGGTACTCCTTCAGGAAGTCCTGCGGATGAACAGGAAGACGATGAAGAAGAAACAAAGAAGCTGACACTTAAAGATATTCCTGCACCACACCAGATAAAGAAACTTCTGGACCGCGATGTTGTTGGACAGGAAAAAGCTAAGAAGGTTATGTCAGTTGCAGTTTATAACCACTATAAGAGAGTTCTTTCTGAAGAAGCTGCTCTTGAAGAAGCAGAAAAGAATCCAAAGAAACATCTTTCTGCTAAGGAACAGGCTGCTCTCGATTACGAAGAGAACCCAGAAGCATTTCTTGATCAGGTTGAGATTGAGAAATCAAATATGCTGATGATCGGACCTACAGGTTCCGGTAAAACATATATGGTAAAGACTATTGCAAAGATACTTGATGTACCTCTTGCAATCACAGATGCTACTTCTCTTACAGAAGCCGGTTATATCGGTGATGATGTAGAAAGCGTTCTTTCCAAGCTTCTTACTGCAGCTGGAAATGATGTAGAACGTGCCGAGCACGGTATTGTATTTATCGATGAGATTGATAAGCTTGCCAAGAAGCAGGAAACACGTTCAAGAGATGTAAGCGGTGAAGCTGTTCAGCAGGGACTCCTAAAAATCCTGGAAGGTTCAGATGTTGAAGTACCAGTAGGATCTGGAAGTAAAAATGCAATGACTCCTACTACTATGATGAATACTAGCGGAATACTTTTCATCTGCGGCGGAGCATTTCCTGATCTTGAAGAGATCATTAAAACAAGAATTGCCGCTCAGTCTTCTATCGGTTTCGGAGCAAACCTTAGAGATGAATTAGAAAAGGATCCTGAGCTTCTTTCAAAGGTTACCAACGAAGACTTACGTAACTTCGGTATGATTCCAGAATTTATTGGAAGACTTCCTGTTGTATTTACACTCAGCGATCTAAATGATGATATGTACGTAAAGATTCTTAAGGAACCTCGCAACTCTATCATCAAGCAGTACCAGAAATTATTCCGAATTGATGAAGTAGATCTTCAGTTTGAAGATGAAGCTCTTGTAGAGATTGCTCATATTGCAGCAGAAAGAAAAACAGGTGCAAGAGCACTTAGATCCATCATCGAAGAACTTCTACTTGATATCATGTATCAGGTTCCAAAGGATGATAACATCGGAACAGTTATAATTACTGGCGACTATGTTAAAGGTAAAGGTTCACCAATAATAAAAATGCGTGGCGTTGAATAAAATATGCAGCGGGGTCCGTCCCCACTGCACCAAAACAAATAAAGGCGATAAAAAAAGTGCAATGGAATCGGTTCCATTGCACTTTTTAAATGCTTTATCTATTAAAGTGTTACTTACAGGCTTGTTGATCCCTCAGTACCATCAGCTGTGAAGTAGATCATTCCTGTCTCTGGCTGGAAGTATACGTTAAGTTCCTTAACTGACTTCTTACCAGCAGCAGCCTTAGCCTTAGCTACGATATCTGCTGTATCGAACTGACCACCAGCGTACTCAACAACAACCTTCTCTACTGACTTAGCAGCTGTTGTCTTTGTAGCAGCCTTCTTTGCAGGTGCCTTCTTAGCTGTTGTAGCCTTCTTAGCTGGAGCAGCTTTCTTTGCAGGTGCCTTCTTAGCAGCTTCCTTCTTTGCTGGCTCTGCCTTCTTCTCAGCAGCCTTAGGAGCTTCCTTCTTTGCTGGCTCTGCCTTCTTAACTGGCTCTGCTACCTTAGCAACTTCCTTCTTCTCAACTTTAACAACTTCCTTCTTCTCTGCTACCTTAGCGTCTGCCTTCTTTGCAGCAGCAGCCTTCTCAGCGAGATCCTTAACACTTGTCTTCTTAACTGTCATTTTTTCTTTCCTCCGTTTTAGAAAAAAATATTTACCCCAAGTTGTTTTAGAAACTTATGTCTCAAATTTTTAGTATCGACCATTATGATAATCCAAAACATACGAAAATGCAAGGTTTTTAGTGCATTTTCGCCATAATCAACAACGAAATACTTTCGAAAATTAGGCTTTTGTGTATATTGACAACAAAAAATTAGGTAAAACTTACAAAAAACGACTTAGTAGTAAGTTACTACTAAGTCGTCTCTTAACCATTTATTTTTCTAGGTTTTTATTTTGTGTTTTTTAGTCTTCATCCAAATAATCCGAATCATCTTCTGATTCATTTTCAGATTCATCTTGTGTATCTTTAACTTTATGAAGTCTGTCTTTCATACTTGAACGTTTATTTTTTTTCTCATTTTTCGCTTTATTTTTTTCTTTATTCTTTTCTTGTTTCTTTTCTTCTTTTACATCTTCCTTTTTTTCTTCTTTTTGTTCTGACTTTTCTTCTTTCTTCGGTGAAGAAAACTCTCCGTTCTTTATTTGTTCTTCAACTTTCTTACGT
>R24__coassemble_1557_pt1 | contig 11731 bp, 9 predicted proteins | sample R24__metabat2_high_PE_052 | metagenome-assembled genome bin R24 | reverse complement strand
ACTCTATTCCTCATTTTAGAGGAGAAGGCGGATGCTGCGGCGGGTCTGGAAAGGAAAAGCTGGTAAAACCTGCGAAGCTTGAGAAGGTTATTGAAACTAAGGTGGTTGAGATAGATGGAGTGAGATGTGAGAACTGCCACCGAAGAGTGCAGAATGCATTAAATAGCATTGAAGGGGTGAATGCAAAGGTTAATGGCGAGAAGAAGCAGGCGATAGTAAAGCTTGGAAGAGAAATAGCAGATAGTGAATTGGAAGAACTGATAAATGGCATGGGCTATAAGGTTACGTCTGTAAGAAAAATATAAGAAACGTCCCGAATAGTAACACAGTTGAAAAAAATATTGACAAGATAACACTGTTATGTATATAATGCAAAACGAACATAACAGTGTTATTTATTTGGGTAAGTATTATGGATAACGAAAAAGAAACAAAGAAGAAACTTCTTGATTGTGCTATGAAGGAGTTCTCTGAAAAGGGATATATGAAGGCTTCCATAAGGAATATCTGTAAGGAAGCTGGAGTTACAACAGGTGCACTTTACTTCTTCTTTAAGGATAAGGAGGACCTCTTTGGAAATCTTGTTGATGGTCCACTTATGAAGTTGGAGCAGATTCTAGATGCTCATTTCTCTGAAGAGATAGTTGCAACACAGAAGGTAACGAAGGAGTCCGCCGGTTCAGGCGTGACGGTTGCAGATCTGGCAGCGGCTCAGGGTTTTGAGGATGATACAGAGATTGCCAAGACAGTTGTTAGATATCTATTCCAGGAAAAAGAAGCTTTTGATCTACTGCTTACCAAGGCACAGGGTTCTAAATATGAAACGGTAGTTGATACAATAGTTGCTAAAGTTGAAGAGCACTACACAATGATGTACGTGGCAATGAAGGGTTATAAGTCAAAGAGGGAACTTACAAAAGAGGATAAGTTCATTGTCCACTGGATGTCGCATGATCAGATAGATATTTTCCTTCATCTTGTGACTCACTGTAAGAGTTTAAAGGAAGTTGAGAGCCAGATGAGTAATATGATGGCTTATATGATCGGTGGCTGGTTCGCAGTAATAAATAATAAATAAGGACTTCTTCTTAAGAGGAAGATGATAGATGATTTATAAGGCTTGGAGAAATCCAAGCCTATAAAAAGGCTTATCACATAACACTGTTATGTGAACATATATGCATATTAAAACCAAGTTGTAATTCTTAAGCTCAGGCTGAAGAATCTAAAAACAAATATATGGAGGAAGAGAAATGTTTGTTGAAGTATCTAATATCAAGAAGAGCTACGGCGAAGGCGGAAGCTATGTGCAGGTTCTGAAGGGCGTAACTGTCGGAGTTGATAAAGGTGAGATGTGTGTTATCCAGGGAACATCAGGTTCTGGAAAATCTACACTTCTTAACTGTATCGGTGGATTAGATGAAGTAGATAGTGGTTCTATCAAAATAGACGGAAAAGAAATAGTAGGTCTTAAGGGAGAGAAGCTATCTGACTATAGAAGAGCTACTCATGGTTTTATCTTCCAGTTCTATAATCTGATTCCAAATCTTACGGTCAGAGAAAATATTCAGGTCTGTGAGTATCTGACAAAGGATCCTCTTAGCATGGAGGAGCTCCTAGATGTTCTTGGACTTACAGAGCATCAGAACAAGTTTCCATCTCAGCTTTCAGGTGGACAGCAGCAGAGATGTGCAATTGCAAGAGCTCTTATAAAGAATCCTAAGCTTCTGCTCTGTGATGAGCCTACTGGTGCGCTTGATTCCAAGACCTCTCGTGACATCCTTGTACTTATGGAAGAAATCAACAGAAAGTATGGAACAACAATGCTTATCGTAACCCACAACAATTCCATCAAGAATATGGTTGATCATGTTATCTACCTGAAGGATGGAGAAATCTCTAAGAATTATATTAACGAAACAAAGGTTCCAGCAGCAGAATTGGAGGACTTATAAGATGCAGAGAGTACTAAGAAAAAGAGTATTGAGGGATTTAAAGACTAACTTCTTCAGATACTTTGCCCTTGGTCTTATGATTGCTATGGGAATCTTTCTCGTTGTTACCATAGTTGGTAATGGTGAGACTCTGACAAGAGGAACTGAAGATATAGCAGAAGAGACCAATCTGGAGGATGGTGAGTTTGAGGTTTTTGTCCCTCTTTCAAAGAAAGATAAATCAGAAATTGCCGACATGGGAATAGAAATATCGGAGCAGTTTTACTTTGATTATGTATTAGAAGATGAAGATAGGGGTACCGTCAGAATCTTCAAGGTACGTGATAAGATCAACAAGCTTCACATTATTGAAGGAAAAGAACCTGTTGATTCAGATGATATCGTGATGGAGAAGAGATATGCAGAAGAGCACGACTTAAAGGTCGGTGACAGCTTTGATATAGCAGGTACGACCTATAACATATCTGGTATAGGAGTTGTATCAGATTATGACGCTCCATTTAAGGAACTTGGTGATACATCATGTAACTCAAAAACATTTGGTCCTGTTTTTATTACTGACGAAGCATATGAGAATTTTAAGAATTCAGGTAAGACACAGAAAACAGAAGAGTATATTTATGCTTATAAGTTAGGTAAGGGAAAAACTGATGATGATCTGAAAGATTATCTTAAGGACTTAAAGATAGATTCAACAGAGGTTGATGATGAGCTTTTTCAGGAGTACTGGGATAGAACTGGTGGCGTAGAGGAAGAGCTTCGTGATGCAGTGAAGGAACTTCGCGATGCCACAGATGATGTTCGAGATGGACTGGATGAGCTGTCAGATAATAATGAGGATATAAATGATGCAACTGCTGATATCTTCGACGCATATCTGGAGCAGACATCAAGTACACTTAAGAGCTATGGAATAAATGTAACTCTTACAGAAAGTAACTTTGAGGATAAACTGGATGAAGTGATAGATGCAGCACCAGTAGAATCTATGAAATCTGCTCTTAAGGATACAAAGAAAGAGCTTACTGATCTTAAGGAATATAAGGACGGACTTGAAGATTATACAGATGGAGTTGATGAGCTGTATGATGGACTGGATGATATGTCAGATGGAGTTGGTGATCTGGACGAAGCAGTAGATGATGCACTTGAGGAGTTTGACTTCTCACTTTCAAATCTCACTATGTTCTTAAAGCAGTCTGATAATCCAAGAATCTTTGCTACAAAGAACGATAAGGCTGTAGATATTGAGGTAGGTATAATTGCTGGCGTAATTATCTTTATACTTCTTGCGTATGTAATCTCTGTCTTTGTTGTACACAACATAGAGAGTGAGAGCAGCATTATCGGAACTCTTTATTCAATGGGTGTTACAAAGAATGATCTTATGACTCATTATATAACACTTCCGGTTGTAGTAACATTTCTCGGTGGTCTTATAGGAGCGCTAGATGCATCTACCGGTATTATGGCACCAATGATTGCGGAAAGCTCCTACAGTTATTTCTCTATACCACATTTTGACTTCTTTGTACCATCTTATCTTTGGGTATATTCGGTTGCAGTACCACCGATCATTGCTGTAGTGGTAAATGTGCTCGTCATCAGAAGTAAACTGAACAGAACTGCGCTTTCCCTTATCAGAAATGAATCAAAGCAGTCAGGTATTAAGAAGGTAAATCTGAAGGGCATGAACTTTGTATCTGCATTTAGAATAAGACAGATGCTTTGCGAGATGCGTTCTACTCTGGCTGTTGTTATGGGAATGCTTTTATCACTTCTTGTATTTATGATAGGAGTTAACTGCTACGTTCTTTGCGAGAATATTGCAAAGGATTACGAGAAGGATACAAATTATGAATATATGTATAACCTTAAGTATCCGGAGGAAGAGCCTCCAAAGGATGCAGAGGCAGCCTATGCATATGGTTGTAAGAAAAACACTTTGGGATACAACTTTGATGTAACCATCTTAGGAATCCAGCCGGACAGCAAATATTTTGACGTAGATCCAGGAGACAGCAAGTCAGATGTGGTAGTGTCAAATGCATTTGCTGAGAAGTTTGGTCTGAGAGAAGGCGAGGAGTTTGTTGTAACCGATGAAGATAAGGAAGTGAAGTATGCATTCACTGTTAAGGAAATAACGAGGTATTCTTCTTCATTTTATATCTTTATGGATATAGATGTTATGAGAGACATGATGGGAGAGTCAGATGATTACTATAATGTTCTCTTTACTGATAAGAAGATAGATATTGATCCAGGCAGAGTATATACAACTATATCAAAGGACGATGTTGTAAATGGTGCTTCAGTATTCTCTAGTCTGATGATGCCTATGGTATATACACTTTCATTCTCATCAGCAATAATCTTCTGTGTAGTACTGTATCTGATGATGAAGGTTATGGTAGATAGAAGTGCATACAATATATCACTTATCAAGGTCTTCGGATATAAGAAGAAGGAGATAAGGAAGCTATATCTGGATGGTAATTTCTATGTCATAGCATTGGGTTCACTTATATGTCTTCCACTTTCAAAATTCATTATGAATAAGCTGTTCCCATTTATGATACCAAATGTGTCCTGTGGACTGAATGTTGAAACACCTATCATATTCTATGTAGTGGCGTATATTGTAATACTTGCGCTGTACTTTATGATCAATACAATGCTTGTTTCAAGACTCAATAAATTCACACCAGCAGAGGTATTGAAGAATAGAGAGTAAAAATATATTGACAATAATACACCAATGATTTAATATATGAACAGATGTTCATATATTAAATCTAAGGAGTGTAATTATGGCAAGTAAAAATGTTAGCAAAGCATTTTATAAGATGACCTCAAAGGTTTATGACACTTTGGATAGAATGTATTTTTCAGCAGGTGGTAGAAATCCTAGAGAAGTAATAGGACAGATGATTCCAGAAGATAATGCTATGATTCTTGATATGTGCTGTGGCACATTTGCAAATGGTTTTGTTGTTGCGAAGAATAAGCCAGGAGCAAAAGTAATTGGCCTAGACAGATCTATGCCAATGCTAAAGAAAGCAAGACAGAAGGTAATCGATAACGGTCAGAAGAATGTGAAGCTGATCTGCAGAGATGCTACAGATACAGGAATTAAGAGCGGTACATTTGACTACGTAATAATTGGTCTTGTACTTCATGAATGTAATCCGGATCTTTGGAAGGGAATTCTATCAGAGGCAAGACGACTTCTTAAAGATAATGGAAAACTTTTAATTCTTGACTGGGATATTCAAGAATCCATAAAGGGAAAGATAAAGTTCTCGCCACTTTATGTGTGCGAAACACTTGTTACACCAAAGTATTTTAAAGAGTATTACTATAGTGATAAGAGAATATTCTTTAATGATTACGGCTTTGAACTGGAGCAGATGGAGAGATGTGATGTAACCTTCGTAGCATCGTTCAGAAAAGCTAGTGGTGCTAGTCAGACAAAAGAAGAAAGTACGGTAGCTGAAGATAATCATCCTGAAAAGTATTTAAAAGAAACACAGATGGTTAACTATAGAACTGACAGCATTCAAAAACTAGTTGAAAAGCGTGGTTGGAAAAACCTGGATGAGTTCGAAAGGATTGGTGCTATTTATGATTTCGTAAGAAATGAGATTGCATTTGGTTACAATCGTTCGGATACTCTTAATGCTGAGGAAGTGTTATGGGATGGTTATGGACAGTGTAACACTAAAAGTACAGTGCTTATGGCTCTTCTCAGGGCAGTAGGTATTCCATGTAGATTGCACGGTTCTGAAGTGAGTAAGAATTTTCAAAGAGGAGCTACATCTGGAATTGTTTCAAAGCTTGCGCCTGAAAGAGTTGTTCACACCTGGGTAGAGGTTCTTTATAAAGATAAATGGATCGCCTTGGAGGGTGTTATAACAGATGAGGCATATGTGAGAGGCGTGAAGAAAAAGTTCCCAAATCATAGGGGTATCTTTAAAGGATATGCTATATCTGTACCTAGTTTAGATACCTTAGATCTTGAGTGGAAGGGCGAAGATCTCTTTGTTCAGAATACATCTGTAGTTGAAGATTATGGAGTATTTGAAAATCCAGATGACTTCTTTAAAGAGCACAAGCAAAAGTTGAGTAAGCTAAAAGAACTTGCTTATATTTACTATGGAAGGAAAGTAATGAATAAAAACGTTGCCAGTGTAAGAAGGTGCAGTGGGGTCCGTCCCCACTGCACGGAGGTCTGTCCCTAGTTGCACTAAAATGAAACTGTTTTCATTTTTATGTTGACAAGCAAACCTCATGTGATTAAAATGAAACCATATTCATTTTAATTGCGTGAGGTTTTTATTATGCCAAAAGTTAGCGAAGAATACTTTGAAAACAAGAAGAAGCTTATTACGGATGCGACTTATAACGTGTGTCTCAGAAAGCCAGTTGGAATGGTAACAATGACGGATGTTATTGAAGAAACAGGGCTTTCTCAGGGAGGTATCTATAGGTTTTACAAAAATCTGGATGAGATTCTCAGTGATATGATCACTAGGATGCGGGTGGACTATAACTTCGTAGATTCTATGGAGTCAGTTATGAAAACGGAGAATCTTACCTTCGAAGAGGTGACCTATAAGATTTGCGATATATTGGGTGATGTAATGGAGAAGCATCTAATGGATATTCAGAAGATTAACTTTGATCTTACGGTACTTGCAATAAATGAACCTGAGAGAGCGGAAGCTATCATCAAGGGAACAAAAGGGAGAGGGAACTTCGAATACCTTGCCAGTGTGTTGATGCCTATGCTGGTGGAGGCGTGTCAGAAGAATAAGCTGAAACCTGTAGCTGAGCCAGAGGACATATTAAAATACATTTCAGCTACGTATACAGGAATTGAGATGAGCTCTATTCTGTCAGCCTGCTATGGAAATGGAAAAATGAACGTAGATTGCAAACCTAAGGAAATGTTTAATGTGCTGGCGAAAACAATAATTCTTTTATTCGGAGGAGAAGTGAAATGAGTAAGGTAAGATTTCCAAAACCAACAGGTGAATATGCAGTTGGTACATTTACATATACAGTTAAGGATGACAGAAAAGAAGTGATGCATCAGGGCGGAATGAGAAGTGTTACTTCAAGAGTTTATTATCCTGTGCTTAAGGAAAGCGTAAAGGGTCTTTCTAAAATGGTAGCCCTATCGGACAATATGCTGAAGGGGTTCAAAGACGCATTCAAGGTTGCCCCAAATTTTAAGAAAAAACCTGAGGCCAATAGATCAGAATGCTATGAGGGAGCAGAGAAAATTCCTGGAAAGAAGTTTCCACTTATCATGTTTAATCATGGCTATAATTCGTATAGAGAGGGAAATTCATTTCTCTGTTTAGACCTTGCTTCTCATGGTTATGTGGTTATCTCAGTTAATCATTCTTATGAGTCGATATGTAGTGAATTTGAGGATGGTACAGTTCTTTTCTATGATAAGACAATCCCAAAGAAGCAGTACGAGCCAATGCTGGGTGGCGTAATTACTATGTTTAAGCTAATGAAATTAAGAGGAACTGACGCTGAGCTTGCTGAAAAGTTTGACGAGGCTCAAAGAAAATATTGCAAGTTTTTGATGAGCAGACTACCAGAATGGGTAAAAGATAATGAAGCTGCACTGAAGTTTGCGAAGGAAAATTTTGCTGATTTTATCGACTTTGAAAAGGGAGTAGGTGCTTCTGGTCATTCCATGGGTGGAAATACAGCTTATGCACTCTGTGCAAGGAATGATGACTTTGTATGTGGAATAAATCTTGATGGAGCATATTTCGGTGATTATACAAATGATATCCAGACGAAACCATTTATGCAGATCAGCTGTAAGGATAATGAGTATGTAGTAACCAGAGTTTATACACGTCATACGAAGCCTGTATTTAAGGTGCTTTTCAGGGATATGCATCATATTGGATTTGCAGACTGTAAGCATATGATTCCTATGAAATCTGTGGTTGGAAAGCTGGATGCAGACCTGCTTCATGAGAATGTATGTAAAGCACATCTTGAGTTCTTCGATGCTTACCTAAAGGGACTGAAGGCAAAGCCTGACTTAAAGAGTAATGATGTTGTGACTGTATCCGAGTATCAGCCGGACATGTGATTAAATAAAATGTGATCAAAAAAATGTAATAGCAAAAATCAATGTCTGCTTAGTTCTAGTAAGTTATATCTTGTCGAAAGTCTTAAGGATAATCGTGAATAAAGAAGGAAAATAGTGAAGGGAAAAAGACGCAACCAAACATAACAAAACTTCGAAGTTTTTGACAAGTTTGATTGGTTGACAATCCGAAAATTTACGAATACTCTTTTCTAGAGTAAATTATTACTTGAAGGAAAGGGAATACTTACAATGAATAGACTTAAAAAGATTGGCGCAGTTGTTGTTATTATAATTATAAATCTATTGGTGTTTGGCATAATTCCTTTGAATATATTTCTAATATGGAAAGATTTTCCTCAGTGGATTATGATAATTGCTTCAGTGGTAGATATAGCGGTTGTTTTTCTTATAGCAAAAAAGGTATTTCTTGGGAAGATGGCTAAATTTATATCAGTATTTATCACGGGAGTTTTTGCTAGCTTGTGTGTACTTCTTGCTTATGCCTGCCCGTATTGGAATAGTGATGGTTACAAGTCTGATAGGCCAATAAAATATTACGAGAATTCGGACCTTACAAAGAATGAAGCATTGGATGATCTTGAGGAGGTTATGGACTATCTGAGAAAGTATCATATATCTTTCGGGGATGGACTGACACCTGAGGTTCAGGCAAAGTATGAAGAGGTCAGGGCTGATTTTGAGTCAAAGGATACGGTGAGTAGGATAGAGTTAGTGCGAGGCGTTCGTTGTATACTGCATGAGATAAATGATGCACATACAACATTAGAAACGTGGGACCCTATGCTGCTATCGGATGGTCCTGAGATGGAGAGTAGAGGCTATAGTATATATTCTGTAAATGGATTGACAGAGGACCTGATGAAGGAACTAGTAGAGCCGTATGCTTCCTATGAAACACCGCGTTATATTAGTGTAAGCATGGATAACTTGTTTTATCTGGATCTATGTGGAGTTGAGGCACCTTTTGAGGTCGTGTGGAAGAACGTAGATGGAGAAGAGGAATCCCGCACTTATAACCGTGAGGACTTTATAAATGTTGATGAATACTATGATCTTCTGGATAAGTACATGCCATCAGATAACAAAAATGAGACTTACGTTTATTATGAGATAGACGAAGAAAAGAGTGTGGCTGTTCTTACGCTAAAGCATTGCTGGATAAGTAAACACTACAGGGATGTACTTCGTGAAATGTTTACTGAGATTAAAGAGAAAAATATCGAGAATCTTGCGATTGATCTAAGAGGTAATGGGGGCGGAGACACATATGTCGTAAATGAGCTGTTTAAGTATCTGCCGATTGATACATATTACCAGGGAGACAATTTTAGGAAGATAAGGTGGAATTATCTGACATTTAATCAGAGTGGAAAAACCAAGAATAAAAGAAATACAGGGCTTGAGTTTGATGGGAATCTGTATGTGCTTACCGATGAGGATTCATTTTCGTCATCTATGCTTTTTACAGAAATGGTAGTAGACAATGGTCTTGGGAAGGTAATAGGAGAGTCCCCTGCGGAATCCTGTAACTCCTGCGGCGAGATCACACAGTTCTATTTTGATGATATAGGAATGTGGCTTTCAGTATCGACAGTCGAATACACACGAATAGATTCTTCAAAAGATGATTACATCGAACCTGACTACCCTTCAGCAGGTGACGATGCAATCAAAACGCTATATGATGTTGTTAGCGATAATTAACGAATAACATTATCATAAATGGTTTATACGAACTAATAATATTATAAAAAATATTTGACAAGTAACCGAACGGTAACTATAATCAAGTTACCAATCGGTTACTTTTTATGTTGGAATGAGTTGCAGTTGTTGATTGAAAAGGATAAATTAGAATGAGAAAGAATAAGACGAGAAAGAAAAGGAAGAAGAAACTTTTGATGATTGTTTTAATAATACTTGGGATTGGAATCGTCGCTCTAACAGTTGATTTCTTTATAGTTAGAAAGGTAGCACTGGACCGCTTCTCAACTTACGAGGCGAAGGCTAAGTCAACTGCAACATCCTATGGTAAAATGAGCTACATAGATGAAGGTAGCGGAGAACCGTTCCTTATATGTCACGGAATCACCGGAGGATATGACCAGGGCTTTGATGTTATGGGTGGTCGTACGGATAATTACAGGATTATTGCCCCATCAAGATTTGGATATCCTGGAACTGATATGCCGGAGAATGCTACCGTAGACATGCAGGTGGAGGCATATATCGAATTACTTGATGAACTGGGAATAGAGAAAACATTTGTCACCGCAACCAGTGCTGGAGGAACAGTTGCAGAGAGATTTGCCATGATGCATCCTGAAAGATGCAAGGGCTTGATTCTTTACTGTTCAGGATATCCGGCACAGGAAAAACCAAGCGAACCAGCTTCCGGAATGACAGGACCACCAGCCTTCTTCTGCAATGATTTTGCTATGTGGATGATCAGCCCATTATTCAAGCCGATGATGGGAATGGAGCGAAATGTTATCAAACAGATCATGCCTATGAAAGAACGTAAGGCTGGTATAGTTTTTGACGGCGATGTAGTCAATAAGGATCATACAAATAACTATGATAATTACGACCTGAAGAACATACAGGTTCCAGTTCTTATCATTCACTCTGAGGATGATAAGCTGGCTGATTCTGATAAGGCAAAGTACTGGAGCAAAGAGATACCTAATTGTAAGTCTATCTTTTTCTCAGGTGGAGGTCACCTTATGACTGGAAACAGTGAGGAGATCAACAAGGTACTTGATGATTTTGTGGAGGAAAACAAATGAATACTAAGGAATTAATTCTTGAAGAGGCACTTAAGCAGTTTTCAGAAAAAGGCTTTGCCGGAACTTCTATGAGTGATATAGCAAAGCCTCTTGGGATAACAAAGGCTGCGCTTTATAAACATTTTAAAAGTAAGCAGCAGATATTTGATGAAATAATCCTGCAGTCCGAGGAACGCTTCAAGGATATATTTGAGGAATTATCAGTTCATCTTCCGAGTAATAAAAAAGAGAAAATGAATGAAAAGGATGTGGATGCCTTCAGCACAATTACAGCGGAAGGACTATGTAAAAGTGTTCTCTCCTTTGTCCGCTTTTCTATGAATGATCCATATTCCAAACAGGTTCGTCGAATGCTTACTATATCTCAGTTTCAGAGTAAAGAACTGGCTGAGATGTATACAAAAAGATATGTGGAAACAATGCTGAGCTATGACGAGAAATTATTCACTAGTCTTATGAAACGTGGTGTCATAAAAAAAGGGGATGCCAAAACTTTAGCAAGAATGTTTTATGCGCCAGTGATCATGTACATGGGAATATGGGACAGAGAACCTGACAGAGCGAAGGAATGTGAGAAAGCAATCAAGAAGCACGTGGAAGACTTCGTAGCAATGACAAAGGAATAATCATGCAACTGTAATTAATACTGTCGATTCGCAGGGGAAAGCAACACAAATGAGGTGAAAATGCTAAAAATGTTGCCGGAGGTTCTGAAAAAGTGGTCTGGGAGGAAGAGAAGGCAACAAAAACAAAAGATAAAGAAAGAAAATGTTGCCGGAGGTTCTGAAAAAGAGGTCTGGGAGGAATATTAAGCATAAGAATATATATAATTGATATAA
>R24__coassemble_1554_pt1 | contig 11758 bp, 10 predicted proteins | sample R24__metabat2_high_PE_052 | metagenome-assembled genome bin R24 | reverse complement strand
GAGATGACAGGTAAGTCACTCCTTGATCGTAAGAAATATATAAAGGATATATTTATGCAATTAAAGAAAAGCGATGAACCAATTAATGATAATGTGGTAACCTCTGGAAATGGATCTGGAATGAATCCAGGTGGATTTAACGGAGGAAATGACTACTATGGTGATGCTTCAGTGAAAGAGAGACCAGTTAACTTTGGTGCTAACGGTCCATATGATTCTCCTTCGCAGTCGCCATATGATTCACCAGCATCTAACACTACACCGTTTGGTGCATCCTCGATGTCAGGGATGAACCAGGGGATGAATGGACAGCCAGGAATGCAGGGACAGCCAGGAAGTATGGGAAGTCCATATAGACAGGGACAGCCAGGAGGCCAAGGTGGTTATGGTGGCCAGCCGGGAATGGGTGGCCAAGGCGGTTATGGTGGACAGCCAGGAATGGGTGGCCAGGGAGGCTATGGTGGCCAACCAGGAATGCCAGGACAGCCAGGAGGTATGGGCGGATCAGTGTACCGCGGACCTCAGGAACCTATAATGAAGAAGAAGGGACTTAATCCTTTATTCATCATTATTCCTATAGTACTCATTGTTGCTATCTTCTTTGGTACACAGTTTAAGAAGATATTTGGAAAATCTGAATATATTCCTGGAACTCTTTCTGAAGGCGTCTTCAAGAATGAGTATTTTGGTTTTAAAGCTGACTTCAGTGGAAGTGGTTGGGATACAACAGGATTTGTCGGTGATGCAGATCAAGAGAAGAAGGCTTTAAATTCAAAGGATACAGTATCTGAGCTTTATGCTAAGAATGAGATGAGCATTGAGGTATTGGATTTCACTGTATATCAGACTCCTTATAATATTAAAGAAACTGGAACTGATATTGAGTCCCTGATGGAATTATATAAGGATGATTATGTAAGACAACTTGAGGGAATGGGCTATTCAGTAAAGAGTATTGAAAAAGATACTATGACGATTGCTGGTAAGACCTGTAATGGATATGTAATCGATTGTGATTATTCAGAAGGCGGACCGACTGTTAGCATAAGTCTTGTACAGTTCTTCGTATTTAAAGGAAATTATATGGGATATTTTTCTGCCGGATCAACTTCAGGTGGAAAAGCTAAGCTGATCATTACAAATCATGTATCAGCCCTTGATTAATTAATATTAGATACCACTCATTTTAAATGGGTGGTATTTTTTTGCTTTATATCCCTTGAATTTTCTTAAAAAATATAAAACTAGGTATTGACAATTATATGAAGTTATAATATTATACGACATATAATATAGATGGCAAAATAATATACAAAATAAAATAGTATTAAAAAAATCCCTACAAAAAACTATTGGAAAGGAGAAAATATGACGTATCAGCTTACAGCGCCGCTTCTTGATGCCTGCGTTTTAGGTATCGTTGAGAAGGAAGATGCATATGGTTATACTCTGACGCAAAAAGTTAGAGAATTAGTAGATATTTCAGAGTCAACGCTTTACCCGGTTCTTCGAAGACTTCAAAAGGATGAATGCCTGGTAACTTATGACGCCCCATATCAGGGTAGAAATAGAAGATATTACGCCATTACAGATTATGGAAGACGTAGACTTGAGTTCTACAAGGATGAATGGGAAAAGTATAAGGCGAACATTGACCGACTTCTTCTGGAGGAACAGGTTCCGACAGAAAATAAATCGGATGACGAAGTTAAAGCGGAAGTGAAAGAAGCAGATGGAAAGGAGGAACAGAGTAATGAATAAGAATACATTTATTAGTGAACTCTCAAGAAAACTGAGAGGACTGCCTAAAGCAGATTATGATGATGCAATGAATTACTATGTTGAATTCTTTCAGGATGCAGAAGTCGATGATTTAGCGGATGTCACACCACTTGTTGGAAATGTAAATGATGTAGCTGAGAAGATTCTTAGCGAGTGTTCTGAAAAGCAGTTTGAAAAGGTTGAGAAAGAGGGCGGTGTTAAGAATAATACTAAGGCTATCTGGTATGTTATCCTCGGTATATTTGCTGCTCCGGTAGCGTTTCCTCTTGCTCTTACTGCAGTAATCCTTATTTTTGTTTTTCTGGTAGTTACTGTCGCAATTCTTATTGCACTTATAGCTTCGTCAGTTGGCGTTGTCTTTGCAGGACTGTGTGCGATCCCTGCAATATTCTGGGCGGAGACAGGATCAGAAGCTATGATCTTACTGGGATGCGCTTGTGTTGCTATAGCTCTTGGAACTTTGATGTGTATAGCATTCTTCAAGATTGGAGAGCTTGTTGTGAAGCTCATCATTAAGATATTTAGAGGGATTTCTAATAAAAGAAAAACTTCAAATGTAAAGAAAACTGAGAATGTAGCAAGTGTTAGAACAGATATGCCAGGGGCTACATCAGAAGAAGAATTATACCAGCAGGGAGGTGAAGTATAATGAAAAAAGGCTTAAAGATCGTACTTATCACATGCGTTATACTTTTTATTCTCGGTGGAATATTTATTGCAGTTGGTATAGCAAATGGCGGTTCTATGTCGTATTACATTGATTATAAGAACCATAAGATATCATCATCTGTAGAGACAGAACTTATATCTGGTAATGATCAGCTAGATGCTTTTTCTGAGTTTGATATAGATGTTGATGCTGCAAAAGTTACTATAGTTAAAGGCGATTCATATAATGTAGAGTATAAGCTTTATAAGCGTGAGAATACTAGCATTAATGTAGAAAATGGTAAGCTTGTTATAACAACAAAGATTGAAAAGAATACATTTAATTTTGATATTTTCTCAGATGATATGAATCCATATATTAAGATAACTATTCCTGAAAATGCTGAGTTAAGTAATGGAAAGATTAATACTGATTCAGGAAGCGTAATCCTGAGTGATCTGGATATGAAAGATCTTTCGCTTGGTGTGGATTATGGCGAAGTAGAAATCAAGGATAGTTCATTCAATAATCTTGACATAGAAACCAACGCTGGAAGTGTAACATTTGATAATGTCAAAGCTGAAAAGGCAGTGATCAATACCGATTACGGTGATGTAAATATTACTGGTACTGAAGTGGGTGATATAAAACTCGATATGGATGCAGGTGATCTTGATGTTGATAGTACAAAGCTAGACAATATTGAAATCGATGGAGACTATGGCGATGTAGAACTTAAACTTATCGGTGAGAAGGCTGACTATGAATTCAGAGTATCGGTTGATGCTGGTAAAATAAGTGTTGACGGCGAGAAGGAAGGAACAAAATATAACTCAAACGAAGGTAAGGATAAGAAGATTAAGATCGATGTTGATGCTGGTGATGTAGATATCGATTTCTAAAAAATGTTATTAATTAATTGGTTGCATATAACCTTCCCCCACATATCGTGGCATTCTGCTAAGGCAGGATGCCACTTTTAATTTGTTACTTGTTACGTCCTATTATCACATGGTAGAATGGGAAATAGATTTTTTCTTATTTATATGCAACAGTAGTGGAACCAAGCTGCACTATATAGATATACAGCTGTTCCTAGTGATATCAAAAGGAGAAGAAGTATGATTGATAATGAAAGGATGGTGGTTCTGGTCCGCCAGGCAAAACTAGGCGATTCGCATAGTTTCGCCGAGCTGTATAATGCCATATACCAGGACCTTTATAGGACAGCACTATATACGCTAGGTAATCCTGATGACGCTGAAAATGCGGTCAGCGATACTGTTCTGGATGCTTATGCGGGTATATCGAAGCTTTATGACGAAAGGAAATTCCGAGCATGGATTTTCCGCATTCTTTCAAACAAATGCAATCGAAAGATTCGTGAGTATGTGAAGAGACGAGAAACTGAGGCTGAAAAATCAATTGATGATATGGCCGAAATGCTATCATCAAGAGATAACAGTATGGAACAGGTTGAAAATCAGACGCTGGTCCAGAAAGCATTTTCCGTCTTATCAGAAGAGGAGAAGGAGATCGTAACACTCACTATCTATGGGGAATATGATAGTGGTGAGGTTGCGGGAATCATGAATCTAAATCGAAATACTGTGAGATCCAAATATTCCAGGGCGTTGGCAAAGATGCGAGAATGCCTAGGTGGTACGGTGCTCGCCCAAGAATAATTAAGGAGGTTAGGTTATGTCAGATACAAATGATAAAATACTGGAACAACAGCTTAAATCAAGCGTTGAACAAATTCCTGACTCTCTTAGACCAGAGAACATAGAGGCAAGACTTGCATCAATGACAGTTGCTGAGAAGTATTCCAGAAGTCGTAGCGAGGACATCCCTATGGATGACATTAAGGTGAAACGGTCGGGAGGAAAAGCAAAGTATATTATTCCTATAGCTCTTGCTGCAGGTGTTATTCTTGCTGCAGGTATAGGACTAGGAGTAGGACTTAGTAAGCCTAAATATATTGATTCTAGTACAGTGACTCAGTCCAGTCAGATGACAGATAAAGATCGAAATGGAGGTACCAGTCTTTTTGGTAAGAGTGGGGACACTGATAATTACGAACTTGCTTATAATTATTTTAAGGATTATAAGAAATATCTGGATGATCAGGAAAAAGAATATGATGATATTGATTATGCGGTTGAGGAAGATGCTGTAGATGAAATGCCTGCTGATGCAACTGTTGGTGCCACAACAGGCGCAAATGCTGCTGCAACTGGTGCAAGCGAAGCGTCAGAAAGCTTTACTGATACAAATGTAAGAACTGAGGGTGTTGCTGAAGCGGATATCATAAAGACAGATGGAAAGTATATCTATGAATATGATTCTCATACAGAGCATCTTAACTTCTACAGTGTAAAGGATGGAGAAATATCCAAGGAAGGTAAAGTAAACGTTCTTGAGGATGAATATTACTTTAAAGAGATGTATATTGTTGGCGATAAGCTGATCCTCCTTGGAACAAATATGGAAAACTACTATGACTACTATAGTTATTATGGTTACTATAATAATAGTTACGCTGGTGCCAAGACTTATGTAGCAATATATGATATCACTGACAAGGGTGAACCTGAACTTATTGATACATACGAGCAGAACGGTTCGTATGACAGCTCAAGAATGGTTGATGGAGTTCTTTACACCTTCTCAAAGAAATGCTTTGATCTGGATAAGCTGAGGAAGAAGGATTATGATACATATATTCCTGATGTAGATGGCGAATATATTGAAAATGATGACCTTTATGTACAGAAAGATGTGTTCTCATCATGCTTTGAAGTTATCACATCCATGGATATTGAAAAGGGTGAATATATCGATAAGATGGCTATCCTTGCTGGTAGCGACACAATGTATGTAAGTACTGACAATATCTTCCTTACAGATCATACATATAATTGGACAAGCTTCTCTTATGGAGATGATACAGAAGTTATCAAGATTTCTTATAAAGATGGTGAACTTGAGTATGAAGCAAAGGGTAACTTCCCAGGATATCTAAATGATGATTACAGCATTGATGAGTACAATGGCAACTTAAGACTTGTTACAACTTATCGCGATGCAAACTATGCTCAGTACAATGCGTTATATGTATATGATGATGATCTTAATAAGGTCAGTGTTATTAAGAAGCTTGCAGAGGGAGAGACAATCCGTTCAGCAAGATTCATGGGCGATACAGCATACTTTGTTACATTTAGAAATACAGATCCATTGTTTGCTGTTGATCTTTCAGATCCTGAAAATCCAGAGATTACAGATTATCTGAAGATTCCTGGTTTCTCGGCTTACTTACATCCATATGGAGATAACAAGCTTTTGGGAATTGGATATGATACAGATAGTACAGGTTGGATTAACTGTATCAAGCTTACAATGTTTGATATAACTGATCCATATGATATCGTTGAAGAAGATACAAAGGTTCTTTACGATTATCAGGAAGCATCAGTGCTTAATGATAGAAGAGCGCTTATGTTTAACGATGAGGATGGTACATTTGGATTCTCAACATATGCTGAAGGATATTACTACCTTGATGAAGACTGGTTCAAGGAAGAGTACGAAGATGAGTATGATGTGATCATGGATAATGTGGATATTGATAAACAAGGTATGTTCTATATGATCTGTGATTATGACGAAAAGAATGGTTTCCAGATTCTTATGGATGAGAAACTTGGTGAAGATAACGATTATTATGATTATACAACAATGGATGATACAAGAGGTATTGTAATTGGTGATTATCTCTATGTTGTTACTTCAGGTTCTGGAATTAAATCTTATGATACAACTAATTACAAGCTTGTAGATGAATGTGACTAATAGTCAATACTCTTATTTGACAAAATGACTAACAAACTGGGAGTAAAATAAGTCAATTTTCACGAAATTTATTTTGCTCCTTACCTTAACTAAATTACTGTGTTACTATAATAGAGGACGCTTTTCGAGGACCTTTGCCCACTCGAAAAACGTCCTTTGAAATCTCTAAGGGTTTCAATTGTTACAGATGACTAGGATAAGATTTGGATAATTTAGAAGTAGGGAGTGTTTGTGATGTTTGACGTAGGCGATTACATTATCTACGGAAGTAATGGAGTCTGCAGAATTACAAATGTAGGGCCAATGAAGATGCCCGGAGTATCGAAGGATAAGCTGTATTACACGATGGTTCCGTGTTATATCAGAGATAGCGAGATATTTACCCCTGTTGACAACGAAAGAGTTGTAATGAGAAGAGTTATGTCGAAGGATGAGGCGGAAGATTTCATAGATGAAATGCCAGAACTTGACGAGCTTGAAATTATCGAAGAGAAGAAGAGAGACTTAGAGTATAAGGCAGCAGTTCTCACGTGTGATCCTAAAATTTTGGTAGAACTTATGAAGACCATTCGTGCGAGAATGGATGAGAGAATAGCTGAGGGCAAAAAGGTCACTGCTTCAGATGCAAAGTATTACCATATCGCAGAGGAAAGCCTCTATGGAGAGCTTGCAATATCACTGGATATGGATAAGGACGGGGTAAAGGTTTATTTACAAAACAAGGTTGCAGACTTTTAAAAGCGAAATGTGGATGTTTCTTTTAGATTAATTAAAAGAGGCATCCACATTTCGCTTTATTTATGTTACAATTACCTTGTTGCGAAGTGCGCAGCATTTTGAATAAAATGGTGTCTTTTTTTATTAATAACGGGGCATATTATGGGCGTTGTAACAGACGGATTTTATAAAGATTATAAAAAAGTAAATATAGAGAAGAATAAGATTTATACTGTAAATATTGAAGATATGTCAGACGAGGGACTAGGCATCGGCCATATCGACGGAATGGCTGTATTCGTAAAGGATACAGCGCCTGGAGATGAGGCTGAGGTTCGTATAGTCAAGGTGAAGAAGAATCTCTGTTTTGGAAGACTTGAGAGGATCATCACCCCCTCGTCTTTTCGTGTGGAGCCCTTCTGTCCGATAGCAAAGCAATGCGGTGGATGTACTCTGCAGCATATAAGCTATGAGAAGGAGCTTGAGATAAAGAAGAACAGAGTACTAAACTGCTTCTCAAGGATTGGTGGGATTGAGGAACCGGAGAAGTATTTCGAAGATGTGTATGGAATGAAGAGTCCATATCATTATCGTAATAAGATGCAATTTCCTGTTGGAGTCAGAAACGATGCTTCGAAGGGTGCTTTCAGCTGTCAGACTAATACGGTTCTAGGATTCTATGCGGGAAGGACTCATAGTCTTATTCCAATTACCAGCTGCAAGATTGGACATGGCGTGAATAAGGCAGTCATTTCTGCAGTTACAAAGTGGGCTGATAAATGTAAGATCAGCGTGTATAACGAAGAGACTGGTGAGGGTATACTTCGTCATGTACTTACGAGAGTGGGCTATGCAACTGGCGAGCTTATGGTATGCATTGTTGTAAATACAAAGAATGTTCCAGAGCTTGATAAGCTGGTGGCACAGCTGTCAAAGGAGATTGATAAATATAGAGCTGGCGGAAATAACGTAAAGCTGAAGTCAGTTGTAATGAATATCAACAAGGAACGGACCAATCGTATCCTGGGTGATAAGACTGTTCTTATCAATGGTCGGGATCACATTGTAGATTACATAGGAGATGTAAAGTTCCAGATCTCGGCTCAGTCTTTCTATCAGGTTAATCCTAAGCAGACTGAGAAACTATACAGTAAGGCGCTGGAGTATGCGGATCTTTCAGGCGAAGAGATCGTTTGGGACATGTATTCGGGTATAGGTACCATTTCCCTTTTCCTGGCGCAGAATGCGAAGAAGGTTTACGGTGTTGAGATTGTAGCTCAGGCTATTGAAGATGCAAAAATCAATGCGGAGATAAATGATATCACCAACGTTGAGTTCTTTGTAGGAAAGGCTGAGGAGGTTGTCCCAGTCTGGATGGAGAATCGTATAGGTGAGTATGATTCTAACAGTTCGAAACTGCATCGTGGAGTAGATGTGGTGGTGGTAGATCCGCCACGCAAAGGCTGTGATGAGAAATTGCTCGAGACTATAGTTACCATGTCGCCGAAACGAATGGTTTATGTATCCTGTGATCCGGCTACACTGGCTCGAGATCTGAAGTATCTCTTGGCTAACGGCTTTAAACTTGAGAAGTTTGCTGTATATGATCAGTTTAGTCGCACAATGCATGTAGAATGTATAGCGTGTATACAAAAAATAAGAGACAAAAAAGACTGAGCATTTCTTATCTGAATCTTGAGTATGAATATTTCGAGTATCATCCTTGCTACAAGAAGTCATATTATGAGAAGAACGTCTCCAAGAATTTTGTGGAAAGCTATATCAACTTAAATGAAACGCCGATAATGGTAGGCGGTAAGAAACTTTAAAATCTAATAACGAAAATCTTTTTGAGACTGACTAACATCAGTCTCTTTTTTTTGTAACGAAGAGCTATTTAATTATAACAAGCGGTAGTAAGTCCGCTGAATAAATAGTAAAGGAGAATAAAGACTATGAAGAAACTAACACAATTTCAAACATTTAATTTTGGAGCATGGGCAAAGGACAAGCAATTTATGATTCAGTCTATTAAGTGGAATGACAAGAAAAGTTGTGTCTCTATTGATGTAATTATTACCGAAGACAATACCGACTATGGAGATGATTCAGTCAGCAATATTTTTGAAAAATTCAAGGTACATCTTATAAAAGATACCGATGAAGATGATGTTGAGAAATACCATATCAGAGACAAAATCATTTTCAAGAATATCGGTAAATGTTCGGTATGGGGAGATTATGCTTCTCAACTTTCAGTAGAAGCAATTATTGAGGTGGTCGAATGATAATCAGTAAGCGCAAGTATTACTGTAATTATTTTATCGCTATGTTTGTTGTGGGTGTGCTTATATTTTTGAGTGCGCCCATAGCAAACAAATATCTGTTTCATATAAAGCTGATAAATGATATTTGTAAGTATGCAATCTTAGCGGAAGCAATAATCATAGTTGCAGTAATCATAATCAACATACTAAAAAATAAAGGAATCAAAAATTATATAAGCAATCGTCAATTACTTTCATATATAGAGAATAATCTCATATCGGTATGTGCATATATTAAGCATGAAAACAAAGTCTTTGTTGAACTTCCGAAAATTAAAATCAAGAAAGGTATAATCAAAATCAGTCTGAAAAATCTTAGAATCCGCACCATTATTGAAAGATACCTTGATTCTTTTTCTACAGCACTTCCTGAGCGGTATATTGTAGAGGAATATTACATTTCTCAAAACAATGCCGAAGTAATTATTGTCTATGAAGATATGAAAAATTATAAGCCTGAGCAGTATGCACTTTTTGATTATGTGAGTAAGATAAAATCAATGGATTTACTGTCTTTGTATTTTGACAAAAAGCATATTGTCAGTTTGAGAGATTATCCGCATTTTTTAATTAGTGGTGCAAGTGGTAGCGGAAAATCATATTTTGCAAATCAGATTGTCATTCAAGCAATCATCAAAGGGTATGAAGTTGTAATATTAGACCCAAAGCGTTCCTATGGTCTTTATAGGAACTTTACGGATTATGTTTATGAATTAGATGATATTGTATCAAAAATGCAATCTGTGGAATCCCAGATGGCTCAGAGGATGCAACAATTACAACCGGAGTTAGATAAAAATCCGAATGTGCTTGCCGTTGATGTAGGATTCAAACCTAAGCTCATAGTGATTGAGGAATATATCTCGCTTATATCTTCACTTGATAAGAAACAAAAAGAAGAAGTTGAGCGTATCGTTAAAAATCTTAGTGTGCTTGCAAGACAGAGTAATATTCATATTATGATAGTTATGCAGGCGGCAGGAACAGAAAATATAAATGCAACTACAAGAAGCAATCTTACAAAAATTCTTTTAGGGAATGCTCAATCAAATATTGTGACTGCTACTTTTGGAACGGGCGTAGACATACCAAATACAAAATCAAAAATGAGTAAAGGCGAAGGTCTAATACAACTTGATAGAATTACCATGTTAAGAGTGCCAAAGATTGATGATATAGAAAACTTTAAGGAAGTAATCGGATGATGTGTCGCAGACTGACATCAGACGATAATGCTTAATTGAATGTATATTTGTATATCATAAAATATTTGATAATCAGGAAGTCTTAAAGTATAATAAAAGATTGAAAAGGGTAATATTTTTTCATTTGGCTTATCACTCCTTATCACTCCTTATCACTCCTTATCACTCCTTATCACTGCCAAATTTTGTATATTGTATATACAAAAATAGCAGAAAATGAAGTAAGGCACAAAAACAATACTACAAGATTATGCAGTACAGTTAAGGAAGATTTCAAAGAATGAAAGGAAGAGATAAAAATGCAGTTCAAAAATTTCAAAAGTCTTGCAAGCACACACATAAAAAAATCAATACTTCTTCTTGTGATTTCCTCAATGTCTGCCTTGATGTTATGTAGTTGTGGAGGTAGTGAAAAATCTGCAACTGAAGAAGAGTCTCAGGCAGCTACTACAGTTGAATCTACTACAGAACAGACTGAACTTGAAAATCAGGACAAAGATCCTACTGAAGCAACAACTCAGGGAACTACTCAGTCTACACAGGAGACGACTACAGCTCCTACTACTCAGACACCTACTACTGAAGCCACAAATCCTGGTCATGTTCATACATGGACAACTGAGACATATTACACTACTGAAACTCAGGTTGTACATCACGATGCAGTAACTCATGTAGTTCATCATGATGCAGTTACACATCAGGAAACAGTTACTACTTATACTACTGAGACAACTACAGTACATCATGATGGATGTTATTCTTGTGATGGTTGTGGTGCAACATTTACTACAGCTGAAGCTGCAGCTGCACATTGTATGAATGGTTCAGATGAATGTTATGGTTCTGGTTATTCTGGTTCTCCTGGATGGGATGAAACAGTTACAACTCAGGTTCCTCATACTGAAACAGTTACAGTTGTTGATTCTGAGGCATGGGATGAAACAGTTGTTGATACTCCTGCATGGGATGAGACAGTTGAAGTTCAGGTTCCTCATACACGTACTGTTTGTTCTGAATGCGGTGCTACGAAGTAATAAACTTAAAAGCTATTTAATAATACTACGAGACCTTGGAGAAATCTGAGGTCTTTTTTATTAGGAGGAAAATTACATGTCTAACAAAAAAAATTCAGATTTACAGTTATTAGCTTAGCCTTAATTTCATTATTAACTGGATGTACTAAAATCGCAATTGATACTAGTGAATCAAATGTAGTACAT
>R24__coassemble_1536_pt1 | contig 11932 bp, 9 predicted proteins | sample R24__metabat2_high_PE_052 | metagenome-assembled genome bin R24 | reverse complement strand
GTCAGATGAGTACTTTCTTGGAATCGGTTCGGTCAGCAAGATGTATGCAACCACGGCAGTCATGCAGCTTAAGGATAAAGGACTTGTGGATCTGGATGCGCCAGTAACCGACTATATAGACGACTTTAAGATGGCAGATGAAAGATATAAGGATATTACTGTCAGAATGCTGATGAATCACACTTCGGGGCTTATGGGAACGGTTTATTATGATTCATTTCGCTTTGATAGTATTGGTACAGAATATCATGAAAACTTCCTGAAGATTCTGAGTCAGCAGAGACTAAAGGCGGATCCAGGTGAGTATAACTGTTACTGTAACGACGGATTCACTCTTCTTGAGATTATAGTTGAGAGAGTGACGGGCATGAGCTTTACAGAGTATATAGAAGAAAATATCTGTGAGCCTTTGGATATGAATAATACTTATACGATCTGGAATGCACCTGATATGGAAAACCAAGTTCCATATTATTCGAGGAGTGGAATACAGATGGCGCCTGAATGTACCCAGCTTGTGGGAGCGGGCGGAATACTTTCCACATCTGGTGACCTCTGTCGTTTTGGGACAAGCTTCTTCCGTGGGGATGAAACACTTTTATCAGAGGCTTCAAAAAAGGAAATGGAACTCCAAAGCAAAACTTTCTTAAGTACTTCTGGTTACGGCCTGGGCTGGGACACAGTAAATAATCCTGACTACGAGGCTGCAGGAGTTAAGGTTATATCAAAGGGTGGAGACACCCTGGCACAGCATGCATCTCTTGTGGTTGCACCAGAAGAAAAGATCAGTGCAGCAGTAATCAGTTCGGGCGGGGCAAGTACCTTTAATCAGGATATAGCCTGTGCACTTATGGATATTGCATTGGAAGAAAAAGGAATCAAGGTTGAGCATCCTGAGGAGTCTTTTAAGGAAACTTTAGACAAGGTGCCAGAGGAATATCTCCAGTATGAAGATATATATACCTATGGTAGCGCTTTATTAAAGCTTAGTTTTCCAGAAGGAAAATATATGTGCTTCGAATCATTAACTGCAGAGGATCCATTTGAAAAGCAGTACTTATATACATCTGATGATGAGTTTGTAAAGGTGACAGGTGATGTTGAATCTGGAACAGCTGTTCAGGAAAAACTAATAAGTACTCTTGCTTTTGAAGATATAGATGGGAAAATTTACGTGGTGGATGAAACAGGTTCAGCCATCTTGGGAAAAGCTGAGGATAGTACTGCAAGTGATGCAGCTATAGAGGCTTGGGATGAGAGAGATGGCAAGAGCTACTACCTATATAACTGCGGATATGCTGACAGTTTTTATGCTGAAGGATTTAAGAATACTCTCGTTACATCTGAAGATGCGTCAGGTTTTGTAAATGGGTATACCATTATAGATGAAACTCATGCAATGAACCTTGTAGAGATACCAGGTGATGCTTCAAGAGATATAAATGATATAGAAATTATCGAAGAGGATGGAGCGGAGATTCTTACATATCCTGGTCAGGAGTATCAGTATATTTCAGAGGATGCGATTCCTGTGTTTGATAAAGACGTTAAGAACGTGGAACTCACAACTGGAAAGGCCAGCTGGTTTAAGCTGGATGGAGTAGATAATACTATCCTTAAGTTAACTCTACCTAAAAATTCTTCCTGTTATGTTTATGATCAGAAGGGAAATATAGTATATTCAAGCTTTATGGTTGGATATGGAGATAGCGTTCCGCTACCTAGTTATGGTATGATAGTATTTGTTGGAGAAACTGGCTCAACAGTTACTATTGGTAGATAGTAGTAAGAAGCTAATAAGTTGAAGGAAAAGAAAATGGATTATAAATGTCTGATTGTGGACGATGATATTACCATCGCAGAAAACACAGCAGAATACTTTAATATATTCGATATTAAGACTGCATTTGTCACAAGCTACGATGAGGCTGTAAGCTTCCTGGAGGAAAATGAAACTTCTCTTGTTCTGCTAGATATCAATCTGGGTGACAGATCTGGATTTGAGCTTTGCAAGAAGATCCGTCAGGAATTCGATATGCCGATTCTTTTTATCAGTGCAAGAAAGAGTGATGATGATATACTGACTGCTCTTAATATTGGAGGCGATGATTATATCAGCAAGCCATTTACTCTTAACATTCTTCTTGCTAAGGTTAAGGCAGTTCTTGCCCGCTATGAAAAGGCGGTAAGTATGGCTAAGGAACAGCAGAAGTCTTCTGAGGAAACATCGAGTGAATTAGGTGCTGCTGGAAGAATTAGTATTACTGATACCATTTTTCTTGATACATCAACTCATAAGATCGTCAAAGATGGAGAAGATATTGATCTTAAGGTAAAAGAATACAACATGCTTCTATATCTGCTTAATAATAGAGGTCGTGTTATTACAAAGGATGAGCTTCTTAAGAATGCATGGGATGATGAGTTTGTAGGTGAAGGAACACTTCCTGTTCATGCCAGACGACTTAGAGTAAAACTTGAGAAGGATCCCGATAATCCAGAAATTTTAAAGACTATCTGGGGTGTGGGGTATATAGTTGAATGACGAGAGGATTTAAAAAATTCTTTATATATTTAACACTGATTCTAATTGTATCGATCTCGCTGCTAATTATAGTGGCGAGGTCGACTTACTATGTGGAAATAGATGGTGTCGAGCTAAATGGAATCATACAGACTGCGAAGGAAAACTGGAGTGACCTCAGTGTTTTGGACAGTAAGAATTATGATACAGATATTCTGATCCTGAGCAGCGGTAATGAAGTACTTTATTCCACATCTGATAAGGTCTTTAAAAATATCAAATCCCCTCTTGATTCAGTGCAGCAGGGAATGGTCACCATGACGGTAAATGAATCGGAAGTCTTTATGGGTACGGTGATAATACCTAATCCATCAAAGCTTAAGTTTGAAAGCAGTGTAAATAAACTGCTTCTGGTTACTATACTTATTGCCCTGTTAATGATAATTTCTTATATATCATTTATCGTTTATATAAATAAGCGAGTGATAGTGCCTTTCAATAAGATGAAGGAGTTTGCCGGAGCCATCGCACAGGGCAGACTGGATGAACCGCTTATGATGGATCAGGGCAACATCTTTGGTGCCTTTACTGAAAGCTTCGACATCATGAGAGAGGAACTGAAATCGGCCAGACAGCGAGAGATAGATCTTAAGATGAAAGAAAAGGAACTGGTGGCGTCCCTTAGTCATGATCTTAAGACTCCAGTAACAGGCATAAAGGCTATATGCAGTGTTGTGGCCGTTAAGGTTGAGGATGAATACGTTAAGGGTAAGATCAAAAATATCGAGCAGAAGACTGAGGAGATAAACACTCTTGTAAGTGATCTCCTTTCATCAGCCCTTGATGATATGGGTGAGATGAATGTTAATCTTACTGAAGAAACCTCTGAAATACTCAAAGTGCTTGTGGATGAACACGATATCCAGGGCAAGGTTACTGCGACTGAAATTCCAGAGTGTATAATTAGAATTGACCGTAATCGATTGTCTCAGGTAATAGGAAATGTGATCAGCAATTCTTATAAATATGCAGACACAAAGATCGATATATGTTATAAATATAGCGAAAAATTTCTTGAGATGAAGATAAAGGATTACGGCGAAGGCGTGGATGAGAATGAACTGGGATTCCTTACCAATAAGTTCTACAGAGGTAAGAAGAACACGGCAGGTAAGGAAGGAAGCGGACTGGGTCTTTATATATCCAGCGAGCTTATGAAGAAGATGAATGGTCAGCTTTATTGCATGTCTGAGGACCAGGGCTTCGAAGTTATTATAATGATCCCGCTGGCGTAAATAGGAGTAATTGATGAATGAAGTAAAGATTGAAGAATTAAAAAAGTGGCCAAAGGATTCATATACACTTATAGATATTCGTGACGAAGGACTTGTGGCCTATGGTATGATCCAGGGGGCGGTTCATATTCCAGAGGAGGAACTGCTTAGTAGTGATTGTCCAAAGCTGGATGAGATGCCTAAAGAAAATAAAATGGTATTCTACTGCGAAATAGGTCGAAGAACTAGAGAGATAGAAGAACTTCCATGCCTTAAGGAAAGCCTGGAGGAAAGAGGATGTTATAGTCTTGAGGGCGGCTATGTAGGTTATATCAGATCTGGACTTCAGGATGAGGATGCAATAAAGGAAAAGAAGGAGAAGGCTGAGAAAAGTATACAGAAGAAGTTTCATAAACAGTTATTTTCTCCGTTTGCAAAGGCTTGTAAAAACTATCAGTTGATAGAAGAGGGAGATCATATCGCTGTATGTATCTCTGGCGGAAAAGATTCTATGCTGATGGCTAAGCTTTTCCAGGAAATACAAAGACACAGAAAGGTGAATTTTGATCTTACCTTCCTGGTAATGGATCCGGGATATAATCAGGCGAACCGAGAGCTGATCGAGAGCAACGCCAAGGCTCTGGGTATACCAATAACTATATTTGAAAGTGATATATTTGATACAGTCGACACAATAGAGAAAAGTCCTTGCTATCTCTGTGCCAGAATGAGAAGAGGATATCTTTACAGTAAGGCACAGGAACTGGGATGTAATAAGATAGCTCTGGGACATCACTATGATGATGTTATAGAGACGATCCTTATGGGAATGCTTTACGGAGCGCAGGTACAGACCATGATGCCTAAGCTTCATAGTACAAACTTTGAAGGAATGGAACTTATCCGTCCTCTTTACCTTGTGCGCGAAAGCGATATCATTGCATGGAGAGATTATAATGAGCTACACTTCTTACAGTGTGCATGCCATTTTACTGATACATGTACCACATGTCATGAGGATGGAACGACATCTTCAAAAAGACTGGAAACAAAGAAGCTTATTGCTCGTCTAAAAGAAGAGAATCCATATGTTGAATCCAACATATTTAACAGCGTGGAAAATGTAAATCTGGATACTGTAATCTGCTACAAGCAGAAGGGCGTGAGACACCACTTCTTAGATGAATACTAGAATCACGAGATTCCTGATCAGGATTAAATGAGGTGCTAATATGGAACCTACAAAAGATAGTGAAAAACAAGAACCTATAAAAGATGGTGAAAAACAAGAACCTATAAAAGATGGTGATATAGTAATAATTCAAAGTAATGCTAGAGATAATATAAGTATTGTACTTAATGCGATCATTATTGGTCTTGCTTTGGCAGGAGTGTCCCAGATGGTCCACAACGTGGATACAGACGGTGCACTGATGTCATCAGGGCTTGATAACCTTAAGTATTATACCGTACTGTCTAATATATTCTGTATGATCATGGCTATAGTCTTCATTGTACTCAATTTGATGAATAAAAAATGTCCTATCCTTCCGAAGCTTATGGCTGCTGCGGCGGTGGGGCTAACATTTGTTATTATTGCTTTCTTTCTCGCACCCATGTATCCTGACCTGGATATGTATGATGGAGCCAATGAATTCTTTCATCGATGGGTTCCGATTGTGGCTGTGATCGAATTCATCATGTTCGAGCAGGATAAAAAGATGCCTTTCAGGTATACGTTTATCGCAGCCGGTACATCAGTGGCGTATGGTTTCTTTTATCTTGTAAATATATTGATAAATGGTATAGGCACCTGGCCTGATACTAATGACTGGTATGGATTCTTAAATTGGGGTTACCCAGTAGGAATCGTTATATTCCTTGTTGTTGTTTTAATGAACTGGATCATAGCTTTGCTTTTGTGGTTGATCAAGCAAAAGGTAAAGTGAAATTAGATTCGTTTCAGATATTCTTCGAGTGTTTCCTTGATATGTTCTGGGGAATCCTTCATTCCTCGGTCGACCCACTTGAAGATAACATTCCATATTGCGCCAATGTTGAAGGCAATCAGATAATCTGGCTCCAGCTCGCCGATAAGTGTGCAGAAGGGATTCTCGCTAAGATCAAGAGATTCATTGAGTTCTGGTATTACCTTATTGAGTTTGAGAAGTAACAGATATAGCAGGTTATCTTTATGAAGAAGGGCCAGCAATTCTCTGTTCTTATCGCAGAACTCAAAGATGACAGTAAGCGGTCCATCAGAAGCTTTTGTAAGAGCCTGAACATAATCATATATCGCGCTATTAATTATGGAATCAAGTACATCATCTTTAGATGTAAAATTATTATAGAATGTTTTTCTTTCAATCTTTGCCTCGAGGGCAATCTGCTTGACAGTAATTTCAGAAAAGGGATGATCCTGCATAAGTCTTATGAATGCAGCGATTATCTCTTTTTTTGAATATATAGCTGATGGATTTGTTGATTCTCTCATACTTATTTCTCTTTTCTATACGACTTGATTTTATTGAAAATCATCTGAAAATATTCATTTATTCTTTCGTGAAAAGTACACATATATTCAAAATTGTGTAACTTTCTCCGGAAGTGTTTACCCGATGTATATTATATCGTATTATACCCTAAAATGTACACAGGTGTGTAAATTAAAAGAGGGCGAAAATGAAAGAATATTTGTTGCTTTTACCACTAATTTTTATATTCCATGACATGGAGGAAGTAGTCGGATTCTGTTGGTTCTTCAGGAAGAATCCATGGCTTTATGACAGATTCCCCAAGGTGATGAATGCGTACCGAGGAATCACAAATGAAGGAATGGCAGCTGGTGTGTATGAGGAGTTTATCCCATTCTTCGGCGTGAGCTTACTGGCTTATTACTTTCCTTGCAAAGTGTTATATGCTCTTTGGTTTGGAATCTTCCTTTCCCTGGCGGCGCATTTTATAGTTCATATTGGACAAACCATATATCTGAGAAAGTACATTCCTAGTTTTATTACAAGTGTTATATGTCTTCCGGTCAGCGTAAGTATTCTTCTTAGATGTGCAAGGGTTATGACATTTGACGTCGTTACTGTTATAGCTATCGTGGCAAGTATTCTGCTTATGATGGTGAATCTAAAACTGGCACATGCGGTGGTGCACTACGTAAATGAAAGAATAACCTCACAAGACTTATACGTAAATGAAAGAATAACCTCACAAGACTTTACTTTGATGGATCAAGGTCTTAATTCAATGGATCAAGGCCTTAATTCAATGGATAAATGAGGGGTGAAAGAATGAAAGTTGCGATAATTAATGGTAGCCCAAGAAAGAATGGTGTTACTGCAGAGGCGCTTCATATAGTTGAGAATGAGCTTGTGAAAGAAGGGATAGATGTTGAGTTTTATAATCTTTCTGAGATTAATATGTCCCATTGTCTTGGTTGCTGTTCCTGTTATAAGACAGGTCATTGCTGCATCGGCGATGATGCGGAGATGCTGTCACAAAAGATATTTGAGGCAGATGGATTGGTGCTAGGTTCGCCTACTTATGCCAGCAATGTGTCCGGTCTTATGAAGGACTTTATCGATCGAGGCCATTTTGTTATAGAACAGCTGCTACATGGAAAGTACTGCGTGACTATTGCTACAGGAGAAAACTATGGCAATAAGGATGCGCTAAAAGTACTCAATAATCTAGTTCTTTATTCAGGTGGAAAGAAGTGCTACGGCTTTGTAATGAATGTTCCTTTCAACAATACTGAGTCAGTCAGAGATGAGTTAGTCAGAGATGAGTTAGTATCAAAATGCTACAAAGCATCCGAAAGACTGATAAAGGGGTTAAAGAAAAGGACGCACCATCCAATACAAACTGTGTTAAATCATATTGTTATTTCAATTGGAATAAGACCTCTGATAAAGCGAAAAGGCTCTGAGTATCAGGGCGTGATTGATAAGTGGACCGAACTTGGTATCTATTAAACTAAAAAGCAACAAAAATGCCTGGAAATGATGGAAATTGTTGCTGAAGCAGCAGAAATAAAGCTATCGAACGGGAGAAAAGCAACACAAATGCCTGGAAATGATGGAAAGTGTTGCTGAAGCAGCAGAAATAAAGCTACTGAACGGGAGAAAAGCAACACAAATTGTTGCTGAAGGTTAGATATAATTAACTTTTGTTATAGAATTTCGGAGAGTAAAGTGGTATAATTTTGTTTGCTTTATTTTTTACTCACAGAAAGGACATAACATTATGGAACAATCCAATAAGAAAACTGGATGGCGAGAAAACAAATGGATACGTGCCGCAATTCCTGCATTGTTATTACACTGCAGTATCGGTACAGTATATTGCTGGTCTATATTCAGTCAGGAGATTGCTGATTATATAGGATATACTAAGGGGGCCACGGAATGGGCTTTTTCCTTTGCTATATTTTTCCTTGGTATGTCAGCTGCGTTTCTTGGAAATATTGTAGAAAAAGATATTCACAAGTCGTCTCTAATCGCGACTATCTGTTTCGCTGCTGGAATGTTTTTAACAGGAGTCTTCATTCGTTACGGTGGAATGCACAAAGGAAGTCCGGTAGCTTTAATAGGAATATATCTCAGTTATGGATTTATCATGGGAATTGGTCTCGGAACTGGATATCTCTCACCTGTTAAAACATTAATGCTTTGGTTCCAGGATCGAAAAGGACTTGCTACCGGACTTGCTGTAGCAGGTTTTGGAGCTGCGAAAGCTATTGCTAGTCCGATCATGCAGTCTATGCTTTCAGGACTGGGTGATGGTGGAATTTATAAGATGTTTATGATCCTTGCAGCTGTTTATTTTGTAATGATGTTTATCGGACACCTACTTCTTGCTAAGCCTGCTGGATGGATTGAACCTCAGGACAAGAGTCAGAAACCTAAAATAATGGAGGTTTTAAAAACAAAGCCTATTACAAACTATATAGGAATATGGCTAATGTTCTATATCAATATAACCTGCGGTCTGGCTCTTATCTCTCAGGAAAAACCTATTGTAAAATGTATAGGGCTGGTAGGTGCAGCCGGAATAATATCAACTATTTCAGCTATATTCAATGCTGGTGGTCGTTTGGGTTTTTCTGCTTGGGCAGATACTATGAAGGATAGAAATACCATTTATAAGCTCATCTTTATTTTATCGATAGCATTTACGATTCTTGTGATGATTACAGGTGGAATTCGAAACGGAAGTGGAAATCCGTTACTCATCTTTCTTGTTTTAGCACTTATCTTTGTTGTAAATGCAGGATACGGAGGAGGCTTCTCAAATGTTCCGACTTTGCTATCGGATCACTATGGAATGGGTAGCATAAGTGCAATTCACGGTATCACACTTTCTGCCTGGGCCTTTGCAGGACTTACTGGAAATCAGGTAGCTACCTATATAGTAAATCACACGGGAGCATTCGATAAAGAGGTTGTAGATGCTCTTGGTAATACGTATATGGTAAATCCAGTGGGATATCAGAATGTTTTGATCTTTACAGTTGCTCTATATATTATTGCATTTCTCTTGTGCCTCATTCTGGTTAAACCTACTAAGGATAAAGCCTGAATATTTTAAGACTTAGAATAAGTCAATGTGTTGGAGAAACTAACCAAATGAGTGTGTTGGAGAAACTAACCAAATGAGTCGCTTAGCAAATTAAAGCTAGGCGACTCATTTAGTTTATTGTGGGAACACTTTAATTTATCAGTACGCTGTGCTATTATAAAGGTTACATGTGTTTGGAGGGGATAAATGGCTTCTTTATGATGCCGACATGATAAAAAAAGAGGTTATTATAGATTCATGCTATACTATGAATTGGTTTTTGGCATGTTGTTTTTGCCACTTATAATGATAATATACCAGATTTTCCCTAAACGTTTTCGCTGGGTGTTTCTACTTGTTGCCAGCGTGGGATATTACTTTTCATTCTCTTTAAAGCTTTTTATATTCTTGATTCTAGCTACAGGTATTACATATAGTGTAGGCCTGATTCTTGAGAAAGTGAGCAAGGAAAGAAAGGACTCACTAAGTCTTCTAAAAAAAGATAAGAATTCTTCAAAGGAAGAAAAGGCTGCTATCAAGGCAAAGTTTCAGAGAAGGAGTAGACTGATTCTGGTAGTGGGAATTCTTCTTTCCCTCTCAAGTCTTTTATATCTCAAATATTATAATTTTTTTGCTGAGAATATTAATCTCTTAGCTGGTGCCGCAGAGGATTCTCCTGTGCTTCCCGCTAAGGCTCTTGCTCTGCCTCTTGGCATTTCTTTCTATACAATGCAGGCCATCAGTTATATGGCCGATGTATATTGGGGCAAATTCGAAGCTCAGCGTAATCCATTTAAACTGCTTTTATTCCTTAGCTTTTTCCCAACTATTATCGAGGGACCTATCGCGCTTTACGCAGATATGAAGGATAAGCTTTACGTAGGTGAGGCTATCGATCCTGATAATGTTATAAAAGGATACACAAGATTTATCTGGGGAGTTTCGAAGAAACTTGTTATTGCGGATAGACTTAATCCTGCAGTTGTATATCTCTTTGATCCGGCAAATAAGACGAAGGGGCTTGAAGTTATTGTAGCTGCAGTTCTTTTTACGGTTATGGAGTATATGGATTTCTCTGGTTGTATGGACATGGTAATCGGTATTGCCATGATCTTCGGAATCCAGCTTCCAGAAAACTTCCGTCAGCCATTCCTTGCCAGAAATGCTTCAGAGTTCTGGCGCCGCTGGCATATATCTCTTGGCGTTTGGTTTAAGACATATATTTTCTATCCAGTGTCCATGTCCAGCCTTGCAAAGAAATGGAATAAGTTCGCCCGTGGAAAGGTAAATAAGCACATGACTATGGTTGTTGCATCAGCTATGGCACTTCTTCCAGTGTGGCTCTGCAATGGTCTGTGGCATGGTCCAAAGTGGACATATATTTTCTATGGAGTATTCTACTTTGTAGTCATCCTGCTTGAAGTTTTACTTGAGCCTGTGGGCGATAAGTTGTTAGCACTTCTTCATACATCAAAGGAGAATAAGGTGGTAAATGTGATCCGCATTCTTAAGACATGGATCATCATATTTGCAGGAGAGCTTTTCTTCGAGGCTGATTCGCTGACAGAAGGATTCCGTATGGTTCGAGATATTGGAAAGGGCTTCAAGCTTAGCATTCTTTGGAATGGTACAGCCCTTGAATGGGGACTTGATAAGTATGACTGGGCAGTCGTGGCATTTGCCTTGGTCATTGTTATTATTGTGAATATGATTAGAGAGAAGGGCGTTGATGTGACTGGTGCTCTTCTCAGAAGACCGCTTCCTGTTAGATGGGGGCTCGTCTTATCATTACTTCTGGTGCTTACAATCTTCGGTTGTTATGGACCAGGCTTTGAGGAGGTGGATCTGATCTATGCAGGATTCTGATGTAAAGAAAACAAAACCTCAAAGTAAGAAGCTTAGATGGCTGGAAATCTTCGGATTTTTGATCGTGTTCGCAGTGGTTTTAAAGGTGATATCATATGCGATAGATCCTATAAGAACCGATAGGCCTGATATGGTTCTCCCTCGTGACAAGAGTGTAACAGCAGCGCTCACTGAGAAGAAGGATACCATGGATGTTCTCATTGTTGGCGACAGCGAGGCTATGGTAGTTGCCTCCCCTAAGATGATGATGGAAGAAGCGGGAATTGAGGCCTATAACTGCAATCAGTTGGGCCAGAGATCCTTTGATGCGTATTTATTCGTTAGAAAGATTTTAGATAAGCAGCATCCACAGGTTATGATTCTGGAGACAAATGTTATCGCTCAGGAAACTCTTCTAAAAACTGAAGCGCTTATGACCAACAGTGCGCTTGTAAATGAAATCTTTCCTGTTATAAGATATCATAGTAACTGGAGATATCTGAGTGGACTTGAAAAGCCTGAACCATACGACGTGGAGAAGGGTTTTGAGGCTGTAGAGGTTGTTGATCCATATAACGGCGATGAGTATATGTTTGAGACAGAGGAACGTGGATACATTAACGGTATCGCTATGTTTAATCTGGAACAGATCAGAAAGTTGTGCGAGGAAAAAGGAGTAACACTTGTTCTTGTTACATCCCCATCTCCTGTTAATATGAGC
>R24__coassemble_1466_pt1 | contig 12420 bp, 10 predicted proteins | sample R24__metabat2_high_PE_052 | metagenome-assembled genome bin R24 | reverse complement strand
ATATCTAATAGAAGAAAAAAGAACAAAATAGATGATCTGAATCTGCCGCCAACGGAGAAAAAAATCATAGGACTTTTAGGTAGTGAACCGACTCATATGGATGATATTATCAGGAATAATAATATGAAGATAAGCGAGACAATTCACATACTAAATGACCTTGTAAAGAGGGATATGGTCGAATGTATTGAAAAGAGCTATTACATTTTAAAGTAAAAAATCTTCTTGAAATTTAAAAAGTTATGTTGTATATTATCGTCTCAGTTGACAGGGGAACGCGAAAAATTCGCGTATGACATAAAAAACTGGAGGAAGTAATGGCAAAAAATCTAGTAATAGTTGAGTCTCCAACAAAGGCAAAAACTATTAAAAAGTTTTTAGGTAGTAATTACGAAGTTATCGCATCAGAAGGTCATATCAGAGACCTGCCTAAAAGCAGTATGGGAATTGATATAGCAAATGATTATGAGCCTCACTACATCACTATAAGGGGAAAGGGTGACCTTCTTAGTACACTTAAGAAGGCTGCTAAGAAGTCAGACTTCGTATATCTTGCAACTGACCCGGACCGTGAGGGTGAAGCAATATCTTATCATCTTTCTGTAGCACTTAAGCTGGAAGATAAGAAGTTTAAGAGAATAACATTTAATGAGATAACCAAGGGTGCAGTTAAGTCATCGATCAAGGCTGCTCGTGGTATAGATATGGATCTTGTTGATGCACAGCAGGCAAGACGAGTTGTTGATAGATTAGTTGGTTATGAGATCAGTCCACTTCTCTGGGAGAAGCTGGGAAAGAAGAGTCTTTCGGCTGGACGTGTTCAGTCAGTTGCTCTGAAGATGATCTCTGACAGAGAAAAAGAAATCGATGCATTTATTCCAAAGGAATACTGGTCACTGGATGCATTACTTACAGTTCCAGGACAGAAGAAGAGCGTAGCATTTTCCTTTAAGGGTGACATCGCCAGCTCAAAGGAAGCAGAGGACTTAAAGAAGAGACTTACTGGAAGTGACTTTGTTGTAACAGACATTAAGACTTCTTCGAGAACTCAGAAAGCGCCGCTTCCATTTACCACCAGTACACTTCAGCAGACTGCATCCAGCAGACTGAACTTCTCAACATCAAAGTCTATGAGAGTTGCTCAGCAGCTTTATGAAGGAGTTGAGATAAAAGGTAAAGGAACTGTTGGTCTTATAACTTATCTTAGAACAGATTCAACCAGAATCTCAAGCGAGGCTGATGAGAACGCTCGCAATTATATCAAAGAAAACTTTGGCGAAGAGTATGTGGCTGATACTACAGCTGCAGTTGCCGATACAAAGAAGAATATTCAGGATGCTCACGAGGCTATACGTCCTACAGATGTGACTATCACACCTGCATCACTTAAGGGGAATGTATCTAATGAGCAGTACAAGCTTTACAAGCTGATCTATGAGAGATTCCTTGCAAGCCGAATGAAGCCAGCTGAGTTCAGTATCTTCTCGGTTACTGTAACTGCTGATGGCGAGACCTTCAAGGCATCATCAAGCAGCCTTAAGTTTGCAGGATATCAGAATGTATATTCAGCAGACGATGATAAATCAAAGAATCAGGTGAACCTTAGTGGAATTGAAAAGGGCGATAAGCTTGCTCTTGATGATATATCCACAGTTCAGCATTTTACTGAACCACCTTCACACTATACAGAGTCGCTGCTTGTAAGAACTATGGAGGAAAATGGAATCGGCCGTCCTTCAACTTACGCACCAACTATTTCAACACTTATAGCTCGTCGCTATGTTGTTAAGGAGCAGAAGAATCTTTACATCACAGAGCTTGGTGAAGCGGTTAACAATGTAATGGAGACTGCATTCCCAGAAATAGTTAATGTAGAGTTCACTGCTAATATGGAGTCACTTCTTGATAACATCGGTGAGGGAACAGTACAGTGGAAGGTTGTTGTAAGAAACTTCTATCCTGATCTTGAAAACGAAGTTAGTCACGCTCATGAGAATCTTGAGAAGATCAAGATTGCTGATGAGGAGAGTGAAGAAATCTGTGAGGAGTGCGGTGCACGTATGGTTGTTAAGTACGGTGCATACGGAAAGTTCCTTGCATGTCCTAACTTCCCTAACTGTCGATTCACTATGCCATACTATGAAAAGATTGGCGTAAGCTGTCCAGAGTGTGGTGGAGATATAGTTAAGAAGATTACACGTAAGGGTCGTCCATTCTACGGATGTATCAATTATCCTGACTGCGAGTTTACTTCATGGAATAAACCAGTTGAGAAAAAATGTCCTCGCTGCGGTAAATACATGATCGTAAAGGGAAAGAAAACTGCATGCTCTGATAAGGAGTGCGGATACTCAGAATAGATTATTTAGATTATTGGTTGTCATACAACACAAGATGTGGTATTATTCAATGCGGAGTTATGTAAAGTAACTCCGCATTGTTTTTAATTATGAAAAAAGGGGTTTTGAACTATGAATGCAACTGTAATTGTACTAATCGTCATTGGTATCATCATCATTATTGCCAGCTATGCACTTACAAAAGATGATGTGAAAGAGGCAGTTAATCCTAATATGCCTACTGAGCTTACCGATGCAGATAAGAAGCATCTTGATAAGCTTGTTGATGATCATATGAAGGATTACAGCAAAAAGAAGGTTAAAGAAACTGTAAGTCAGAATGTTAAGGCTCTTATTGATGAAGAGTCAGGAAAGATTGATAAAAGAGCTCAGGAAGATACTGAGAAACTTGAGAAGTACTACAATGAAGTAACTGAAGATATTAACAGCAATAAGGCTGAACTTGAGGGACTTCTTAAGAAGATCGGCGACAAGGAAAAGGAATTTAAGGCTTCTCTTAATGTTGTTGATGAGTACAAGGAAGGTCTTGCAAAGCTTAAGGAAGACCTTAAGTCTATGGAAGACAGTATAGCTGAAAAGAAGGCTGAACTGGATAAGATGATGGCAGATGCTGATGCTAAGGTTAGCGAAGCAACTACAGCAGCAGAAAATGCTACAGCTGCCGCTAATGCTGCAGCAGAGACTGCATCAAATGTTGCTGCAAATGCAGCTGCACCAGTAGCACAGATGGAAGCTCCTGTAAATACAGAAGGTGAGACAGAAGTTCTTCGCGGTCCTGTTGTAGATATGAACCAGGTTCAGGAAGAGGAATCACCAAAAGAATCAAAGAAGTTTGGAAAGAAAAATAAAAAGAATAAGAAGAACAAGAAGAATGAGCAGGCAGCTCCTGTTGAGGAAACAACTCCTGCTGAGGAGCCAGCGGCAGAAGAAGCTCCAGCTGCTCCAGTAGAGTCAGATTCTACTGAGTCTCAGCAGACATCTAATGTAGAAACTCCTGAGCTTGATGAGATGCTTCAGGCTGAAGGAATCAATCTCACTGAAGGTGATACAGTAGGCAACATTATGGAAATGTTTAACGCAGGCTTTAGTATCATTGAGATATCTAAGGTTCTTGGTATAGGCGTAGGCGAAGTAAAGGCTGTTATTGATAAACAGCAAGGACAGTAAGATTGATACTAAGAATCTAGAATTAAGGAGTTAATACAGATTATGAATAAAAAATACTTATTACGTGGAATAGGTATCGGAATGATACTTGGCGCCGGTATATCATATGCTGCATTTGTAACTATTCCAAATAATACAGATACAGCAGATAATAATTCTGTTAAGGTGGAGAGTACTGAGGCTGAACCTGAAACTGAAGAAGCAACAGTGGTTGATGCAACTACTACAGAAGCTACAACGGCTGATGCAACAGCAAATGAAGCTACAGTAGCTGAGGCATCTAAGGAAGAAACTACAGAGGCTACTACAGAAGCTACGACGGAGGCGACCACAGAGGCCACAACAGAAGCTACGACTGAAGCAACAACTGAAGCAACCACTGAAGCAACCACTGAAGCAACCACTGAAGAGAAGACTACAGAAGAAAAGACAACTGAGGAAAAGACCACAGAAGAAAAGACTACAGAGGAAGAGAAGAAGGACACAAAAAAGTCTGGTACAGTTAAGATCACTGTAACATCAGGTATGACTTCTGAATCAGTAGCTCAGCTTCTTGAAGATGCAGGTCTTGTAAAGTCAGCAACAGAATATAATACATGGCTTATTCAGAAAGGTTATGATTCAAAACTCCATATTGGAGAGTTCGAAATAAAGAGTGGCGCATCTAATGAAGAGATTGCTAAGACGATCATGACACAGGGCCAGTAAAATGAGTTAAAAAACCCCTTGCATAAGGGGTTTTTTTATGTTAGTATACCTTTTGCGGCTCTAGGCCGTGAAAAAATAAACATGTGGATTTAAACAGTTCGGTGCCGCTGGCTCAGTAAATGGCAAAGATACCATTTATGGCGGTTTACATGTTTAAAAGGAAGTCCACAGAAGAATAAACCAGGAGGTGCAATATGAGCGTAATTTCAATGAAGCAGTTACTCGAGGCAGGTGTTCACTTTGGTCACCAGACTAGAAGATGGAACCCTAAGATGGATGAGTTCATCTACACAGAGAGAAATGGTATCCACATCATCGATCTTCAGAAGACAGTTGGAAAGATGGATGAGGCTTACAAGGCTGTATTTGATACAGTTTCTAACGGTGGAACAGTTCTTTTCGTAGGTACAAAGAAGCAGGCGCAGGACTCAATCCAGTCAGAGGCTGAGAGATGTGGTATGTATTTCGTTAACCAGAGATGGCTTGGTGGAATGCTTACAAACTTCAAGACAATTCAGTCAAGAATTGAGACACTTAAGAAGTATAAGAAGATGGAAGAGGATGGTACATTCGACGTTCTTCCTAAGAAGGAAGTTGTTAACATCAAGAAGCAGATGGAGAAGCTCCAGAAGAACCTTGGTGGTATCGAAGGTATGAAGAGACTTCCTGATATCATTTTCGTTGTTGATCCTCACAAGGAAAAGATCTGTGTACAGGAGGCACATGCACTTGGCATTCCTCTTATCGGTATCGCTGATACAAACTGTGATCCAGATGATCTTGATTTCGTTATCCCAGGTAATGATGACGCTATCCGTGCAGTAAAGCTTATCGTAGCTAAGCTTGCAGATGCAGTTATCGAGGCAAATGAGGGCTACACAGCTACTGAGGATGAAGCAGCTGAGACAGCTGAAGAGGCAGTAGAAGAAGTAGCAGAGGATGCTGAGTAATTTATTCCTGAGCATTTAACGAAGAATTATTATAAAGTTTAATATAGGAGGATAAACCAATGGCTATTACAGCAGCAGACGTAAAGAAACTTAGAGAAATGACAGGCGCTGGTATGATGGACTGTAAGAAGGCTCTTACAGAGACAGACGGCGATTTCGATGCAGCAGTAGATTTCCTTCGTAAGAAGGGTCTTGCAACAGCTGAGAAGAAGGCTGGTAGAATTGCAGCTGAAGGTATCGTTGCAACTGTTGTTTCAGATGATGATAAAACAGCAACAATTATCGAAGTAAACTCAGAGACAGACTTCGTAGCTAAGAATGAGAAGTTCCAGACATATGTAAATGGTCTTGCAACACAGATCAATTCTGGAGATTATGCAGATATGGCTGCATTCCTTGCTTCTACATCAGCTATCGATGGTTCAGCTACAGTTGAAGATTATCATAAGTCAATGATCGCAACTATCGGTGAGAACCTTACAATCCGTCGTTTTGAGAAGACAACAGGCGATGTTGTTGTATCTTATATCCACATGGGTGGAAAGATCGGTGTTCTTGTAAACGCTGAGTGTGATAATGCAAATGATTCAGTTAAGGAAGCTATGAAGAACATTGCTATGCAGATCGCAGCTATGAATCCTTCATATGTAAAGAGAGATGAGATCTCAGCTGATCAGCTTAAGAAGGAGAAGGATATCATCATTGATAGCTCACTTGCTGATCCTGCTTCACTTCCAAAGCCACTCCTTAATGCATTATTTGATGAGGCAATCGCTAACAAGGTTGCTGAATATGCAGAAGACGGTAACAAGGGTTGGGATGATGCTGATATCGCTATCTTCCAGGAGAAGAAGGCAGAGGGTAACCTCAACTTCCTTTTCAACTTCCTTTCAGATCAGGCTGTACAGGTTCTTAGAGACCTTGCTTCAGCACACAAGGATGAGTATCTTGAGAATAAGATCTTCGCTGGTCTTGTAGAAGGTCGTTTCTCAAAGCACCTTAAGGAAATCTGTCTTGTAGATCAGACATATGTAAAGGCTGAGAACAAGGAGTCAGTTGCACAGTATGTAGCACAGGTTGCTAAGGATTACGGTTGCAACTTCGGTATCAAGAGCTTCGTTCGTTTCGAGACAGGTGAAGGTCTTGAGAAGAAGAATGAAGACTTCGCAGCAGAGGTTGCTGCTCAGATGAATGCTTAATCAGTATTTTAATCTGATTGATTAATGAATTCATAAGCTATAATAAAAAAAGTGCTTGATTTTCAAGCACTTTTTTGTTATCATCATTTAGAACTTAATATTACTTACTAGAGTGGGTTCGGGTTCCGAATCCACTTTTCGTTTTATTTTTGGATAAGACAGGAGAAAGAATGAAAAAACAGGATATTGAGAAGAGGACTGAGGAACTGGTAAAAGACATTATCGACAGTGGCGGATATGAGCTATGGGATGTTGAGTATGTTAAGGAAGGTTCCGACTATTACCTTAGAGTTTACGCTGATAAGGAAGGCGGCATAATGATTGATGACTGCGTCACCATAAGCAGGGCTCTTGAAGCGAAGTTGGATGCCGAGGACTTTATTGAAGAAGCTTATATATTAGAGGTAAGTTCACCTGGTCTCACAAGAAAGTTAAAGAAAGATAAGGACTATGAACGTAGTATTGGAAAGCTTGTTCTTGTAAAGCTTTATAAGGCTGAGAACGGTGCTAAAGAGTTTGTAGGACGACTCACAGAAGTTGATAATGAATTACTGAAGCTCGATATTGATGGTGCAGAGGTAGTTTTAAATAGAAATAATATATCAAGCGCAAGACTTGAATATGAAGATTAAAGGGAGGATGAAATGACAGAGATAATTGAGGCTTTAAACAAGCTGGAAAAAGAAAAGGGCATCTCAAAGGAGATAATGATTGAGTCTATCGAGAAGGCTATTATATCAGCCTGCGAGAAGGATTTCGGAAAGGATGCTGTTAAGGTAGTTATGGATCCTGAATCAGGAGAGATTTCAGTTACAGCACCAAAGCAGGTAGTAGATGAGATTAACGATCCTAATACAGATATCCTTATTGAGGATGCTAAGCACATTGATCCAGACTGCGAAATCAATGATTTTGTTGAGTGTGAGATCAAGACTCTTGATTTTGGTCGTATCGCTGCTCAGAAGGCAAGAGGTATCATCCTCCAGAATCTTAAAGAGAATGAAAGAAAGGCTGTATATGATTACTTCAAAGAGAAGGAGAATACAATCATTACAGGTATTGTTCAGAGACGCTCTGGATATAATCTTAACATCACTCTTGATGAGAAGACAGAGACAATGCTTAACTCAAGAGAGATGATCCCAGGTGAGAGATACAATCCTGGTGATAGAATCAAGCTTTATATTGTATCTGTAAAGCTTAACGAGAAGGGCGGCTTTAGAATCATTACTTCCAGAACACATCCTAACTATGTTAAGAAGCTTTTCGAGCGTGAGGTTTCTGAGATTGAGGATGGAACAGTTGAGATTATGAACATTGCTCGTGAGGCAGGTTCTCGTTCTAAGCTTGCTGTATGGTCTAACGATCCTGATGTTGATGCTGTAGGAGCTTGTGTTGGTCTTAACAGTATCCGTATCAATAATATCTTAGCTGATCTTGCTGATGAGAAGATTGATATCATCGAATGGGATGAGGATCCAGCAGTATTTATCGAGAATGCACTTCGTCCAGCTCCAGTTGTATCTGTTGAGGTTGATGAGGAAGCAGGTTTTGCAAGAGTTGTTGTTCCAGATGACAAGCTTTCACTTGCTATCGGTAAGGAAGGACAGAATGCTCGTCTTGCTGCAAAGCTTACTAACTTCAAGATTGATATCAAGAGTCAGAGCCAGGCAGATGCTGAAGAGGATGATTTCGAAGAATATGATGAGTTTGATGAGGATGAAGTAACAGCTGTAACTGATGAGGATGTTGCTGCTGCTATTGAAGAGGCAGAGGCAGAGGCTGCTGCATCAGAAGAAGACACACCATCTGAGGAGTCTACTGACGAGGAATAAAAAGGAGATAGCTTGAGTACTAAAAAGAAGAATGTTGGTCGCAAGCCCATGAGAAAATGTGTTTGCTGTGAGGCTGAGAAGCCTAAGTCTGATATGACTCGGATTGTTATATCAGGCCGTAATACTGAGATAGATTCAGTGGTTAAGGATGACAGCGGCAAGCAGCATGGTCGTGGAGCTTATATATGTAAAAATGAAATGTGTATTGATAAAGCACTTAGTGATGGTCTGATCGATGAAGAAGTTCATGCCCTTTGCATGGAGGAGGCTGGTAAGTATAAGCTGAGTCTGCTTCCAATAGCGATGAAAGCCGGTGCTATAGCAGCCGGAGAATATCAGTGTGAAGAGGCGATTAAGTCTGGTGAAGCGTTCTTTGTGATCATAGCCGGGGATGCTTCAGATAATACAAGGAAGAAGTTCGAGGATAAGTGTTCATTTTATCAGGTTCCTTATGTCATATATGGTGAAAAGGAAAACCTGGGACAGCTTATCGGAAAGGCTGAACGATCAGTCATTGCAGTAAAACAAGAGGATTTTGGTACTCAGTTCAGAATAAGATTTGGAGGTAATGAATGAAAATATTACTATTTGCGAAAGAATTAACTAAAGAAGCGGGTAGACAGGTTCCACCTAGCGAAGTAGTTAGAGTTCTATCCAAGAAAAAAGACGGTCTCACTATGGCCTCAGATATAGATGATACACTTATGGCTTATGCTAAGATGATGATCACTGGTGAGAAAGCTCCAGCTCCAGCTAAAAAGTCAGAGACTAAGGCTGCTGCAGCACCAGCAAAGAAGCCAGCAAAGAAGGCAGCTCCAAAGACTGAAGCTACCAAGGAAAAGACTTCTACTAAGTCAGCATCTAAGCCAGCTGCAAAGAGAGTTACTCCACTTAAGCCTAGAGTATCTGCAGAAGAGAAAGAGGCAATGAAGAAGGGACCAGCTGCTCTTGCTGCATATAAGAGAAAGATGGCAGCAGCAGAAAATGCAGCAGCAGAAGCTGCGAAGAAGGCTGCTAAGCCAGAGGAGACTGTAGAACCAGCTAAGACTGAACCTGCAAAGACAGAAGAAGTTAAGGTAGAAGAGAAGGTCGAAGAAGTAAAGACTGTTGCAGAGGTTAAAGGGGCAGTTGAGACATCTGCTGCTGAACCAGAGACTAAAGAAGTAGAGAAGAAAGAGGAAAAGGCTGAGGCTAAGAAGGAAACTAATGATGCTAAGCCTGCTGATAAGGCACCTAAGTCAGATAGACCTTCTAAGTCTGAAAAGTTCGAGAAGAACGATAGAAATAATAAGGGAGATTCAGATAAGTTTGATAAGAAGTCTAAGTCTCCAAAGTCAGGAAAGACAGAAGCTGCAGAAACACCTTCAGACTCTAAGAAATCTTCAGGAAGAAAGGGCGATAAGTCCAAAGATAAAGAGAAAGAAGCTCGTAGAGAGAATAGAGAAAGCCGTAATTCAAGACGTGAGGATAAGCGTTCTAAGAAGGACTTCCGTAACGTTGATGATATGGAGACAGGCGAGAGAAGAAAGAAGCCAGCTAAGAAGCAGGAGAAGAAGGAAGAGGAGGTTATCAAGACTGTTACACTTCCAGAGGTTCTTACCCTTGGCGAGTTTGCTTCAAAGATCAAGCAGCCAGTTAATCAGCTTATCAAGAAGCTTTTCCTTGAAGGAAAGATGTATACAGTAAACTCTGATATTACATATGAAGAGGCTGAACTGATCGCTCTTGAATATAATATTATATGTGAGCAGGAAGTTAAGGTTGATATCGTTGAGGAGGCTCTTAAGGATATTGAGGATCCTGAGGATTCACTTGTAACAAGACCTCCAGTAGTCTGCGTAATGGGTCACGTAGATCATGGTAAGACATCACTTCTTGATGCTATCCGTAAGACAAGCGTTACAACTGGTGAGGCTGGTGGTATCACACAGCACATCGGTGCTTACACCGTCGAAATAAATGGACGTAAGATAACATTTCTCGATACTCCTGGACATGAGGCGTTTACAGCTATGCGTCTTCGTGGTGCCATGGCTACAGATATTGCAATCCTTGTAGTTGCTGCTGATGATGGTGTTATGCCACAGACAATCGAGGCTATCAACCATGCAAAGGCTGCAGGTATTGAGATCATCGTTGCAGTTAATAAGATAGATAAGCCAAGTGCTAATATAGAGAGAGTTAAGCAGGAGCTTACAGAGTATGGTCTTATTGCTGAGGACTGGGGCGGAAGCACAGTATTCGCACCTGTTTCAGCTCATACACATGAGGGTATCGATAACCTGCTTGAAATGATTCTTCTTACAAGTGATATTCTTGAGCTTAAGGCTAATCCAAAGCGTAAGGCTCGTGGTATCGTTATCGAGGCTAAGCTTGATAAGGGTCGTGGATCTGTTGCAACACTTCTTGTTCAGAAGGGAACTCTTAAGGTTGGAGACTTCATCGCAATCGGTGAGTCACACGGTCGTGTAAGAGCTATGACAGATGATAAGCAGAAGACACTTAAGGAGGCAACACCTTCTATGCCTGTTGAGGTAATTGGTCTTTCAACTGTTCCTAACACAGGTGAGATCTTCATTGCTACAGATACAGAGAAGGAAGCACGTAATATCAGTGATGCATTTATCACACGTGGTAAGGAGAACCTTATTGCTGAGACTAAGGCTAAGATGTCACTTGATGATATCTTCAGTCAGATGAAGGAGGGTACTCTTAAGGAGCTTAACATTATTATCAAGGCTGACGTTCAGGGTTCTGTTGAGGCCCTTAAGCAGAGTCTTCTTAAGCTCTCTAATGAAGAAATCGTTATCAAATGTATACACTCCGGTGTTGGTGCTATAAATGAGTCTGATGTTACCCTTGCAGGTGCATCAGGAGCTATCATTATTGGATTTAATGTTCGTCCAGAGCCACTTGCTAAGCAGCTTGCAGATACTGAGAAGGTTGATATCCGTCTCTACAAGGTTATCTACAACGCTATTGATGATATCGAGTCAGCTATGAAGGGTATGCTTGATCCAATCTTCGAAGAGAAGGTTATCGGTCATGGTGTTATCCGTCAGACATTCAAGGCTTCTGGTATCGGAACTATTGCTGGTACATTTGTTGAGGATGGTGCTATCGAGAGAAATGCATCTGCACGTATTTCTCGTGGCGGCGACCAGATCTGGGAAGGTAAGATTGCTTCCCTTAAGCGTTTCAACGATGATGCTAAGGAAGTAAAGGCTGGATACGAGTGTGGTATCGTATTCGAAGCATTTAATGACGTTCGTGAGGACGACACTATCGAAGTATACAAGATGGTAGAAATCCCACGCGACTAAACTTAGAGAAAACGAGGCACCTCCACGTCCGACGTAAAGGTGACTCAAAAATGAGTCAACCTTTACGTCGGACGTGGAGGTGACTCATTTTAACTCATTTTAACGCAATTTAGAAAGGTAGATTTATGAGAGGTAAGAGTCCTAAGGGTGCGCGCATCAACAGTGATGTGCAGCGTGTCATTAGTCACATTATCGAGTTCGAGATCAAGGACCCAAGGGTTAACTCTCTTGTGTCAGTGGTCAAGTGCGACGTGACAAATGATTTAAAGGAATGTAAATGTTATATATCTGTATTGGGTGATGAAGAAGCTGGAAAGTCTACTATTGATGGTCTTAACAGCGCTAAGGGCTTTGTTCGTAAGCGCCTTGCTGAGTCACTTAATATGAGATATACACCTGAGATAACATTTGTACACGATAGATCAATCGAGTACGGTGTTATGATGTCTAAGAAGATAGACGATATTATGAAAGGCGAATCAGATGGCGAGTGATATTATCAAAAAATCTAAAAGGCTCCATCAGATGATCGGCGATGCCGCCACCATAGCTATTATCGGTCACATCCATCCGGATGGTGACTGTATTGGTTCTACTATGGCTATGTACAATTACATTGTAGATAACTATGAGGGAAAGACTGTTCAGGTTTATGTAGAGGATTTCTCACCAGAGTTTATGATACTGAATGGAACAGATAAAGCGATTCATACTGTTTCTGATAAGAGGTATGATCTTGCTATATCCCTTGACGTTTCGACTATGGAAAGAATGGGAAGCTTTGTTGATATTTATAACAGCGCTATCTCTACTATCTGTATAGACCATCACATAAGTAATGAGGGCTTTGGTGATCTTTGCTATGTATCACCAGGAGC
>R24__coassemble_1331_pt1 | contig 13439 bp, 11 predicted proteins | sample R24__metabat2_high_PE_052 | metagenome-assembled genome bin R24 | reverse complement strand
AGTTCAGGAATCTAAAGAATCATTATATTCTTTTCGGAATACTTGGTATCTTTTTACTATTATCTGTATTCCTTCCGGTTATAGGAAAAGAGGTTAATGGATCCCGTAACTGGATCAATCTTGGATTTATATCACTCCAGCCTATGGAGTTTGTAAAGATCATATTTATATTCTTTGTGGCAAGCTCCCTTGTAAAGCTTTCCACTCTAAAAGAGCTGGTTATAAACGCTGCTATATCTGCGGCATTTATGCTGGTGCTTGTTATTGAAAAAGACTTTGGAGCAGTAATGCTTTTCTATGTTGTATATTTCTCCATGGTCTATCTTGCAACATCAAGACCAATATTCCCAATACTCGGGATTGTCCTTATGGTAGCAGCGTGTGCCCTTGGATATATGCTGTTTAAGGATACACTGTTCTCTCATATAGTTGTCAGAGTTCATGCTTGGCAGGATCCTTTTGCATATCAGCAGACAGAAGGATATCAGGTTTGTGAATCTCTTTTTGCTATAGGTACGGGAGGATTTGCTGGAACTGGTCTTGGTAAAGGAATGCCTTATCTGATCCCTGTTGCTGAGAGTGACTTTATATTCTCTGCTATATGTGAAGAACTGGGAGTTATCTTTGGTCTGGCGCTTATCCTTATATATCTTAGCAGTTTCATTGCAATGCAGAATATAGCAATGAAATGTAAGCAGCCATTTTATAAGTACGTTACCTTTGGAATAGCTATATGCTACATACTCCAGGTATTTCTAAATATTGGCGGTGCCATAAAGTTTATTCCGTCTACCGGTGTAACGCTGCCACTTATAAGCTACGGTATGAGTAGCGTTTTCAGTACACTTATATGTTTTGCCATAGTGCAATATGTATATATATTAGTTAGTAAAGAGGCTGACGATTTTGAGAAAGAAAGAGAAAGAATCGCGTACAGAGAGGTCTCAGGAGGGGGCAACTCGAATGTCTCCGGAAATGAAGGCATTTCTCGAGAAAGAACGCGAAAGAGTAAAGAAAAATCAAATAAAAAATAAACCGCTGGTTTTTATGACCTACATGTTCGTTCTGATCTTCATCGGAATGTTCAGTTATCTTATCTACTTTATGGTGAAAGATGATACCGAACAGGTTGTGGCTAATACTTCTAATAAGAGGCAGGACAGCTTTGATGAATATGTAATACGTGGTGATATAGTCGCCAGTGATGGAACTGTTCTTGCAACAACAAAGATTGATGAGGATGGTAAGGAGACCAGGTACTATCCATATGGTAGTCTGTTTGCTCATTCGGTTGGTTATGACAGATATGGCAGTTCGGGAATTGAACTTTCTGAAGGTTTCAATCTAATGAGGTCTCATGTCAATATCGTTGATAAAGTGGGACATGATATTGGTTCGGAAAAGAATCCGGGTGATACCATAGTTACGTCTCTTGATGTAAATCTTCAGCAGGCGGCGGCTGATGCTCTTGGCGATGCTCAGGGGGCGGTTGTTGTGCTTGAGGCGTCCACTGGCAGAATACTTGCCATGTATTCTAATCCGACTTTTGATCCAAATGATATCGACAACGTTTGGGTGGATGTGCATAGTGATGCAGGTAGTTCAAGTACTGTTCTTCTAAATAGAGCTACTCAGGGTCTTTATGCGCCAGGTTCAACATTTAAGGTTATAACTCTAATGGAGTATATCAAAGAGCATCCTGATTACGAAAACTATTACCACGTATGCTATGGATCAGATATCTTTAACAGCGTTTCTATCAGATGCAGTAACAGTGCGGCTCATGGTGAACTTGATCTGGCAGGTACGCTGGCTCATAGCTGTAACACTAGTGTGGCAAATATAGGATGTAATGAGATAAATATTGGCGAACTAAATAAGTTTGCTGAGCAGCTTCTATATAATGGAGAACTTCCATATGATGGAGAATATTCCAGATCTCAGTTTAAGCTTACGGCGGATAGTAATTATTCTGAGATTCCTCAGACTGTAATCGGTCAGGGAGATACGCTCATCACGCCGCTCCATAACGCTCTTATCATGCAGGCGATAGCTAATGGTGGAGTGATGATGAAACCAAGCTTTGTTGATGCTATAGAAAATGCAGATGGAGTACAGATGACTCGCTATAAGTCGAAGTCTTATGGTTCTGTGATTGATCCGGAACTTACCCAGGATATAATCCCTATGCTTCAGCAGGTTGTAACAGATGGTACAGCGACTCAGTATCTTGGTGGCAAATCATATACAGTTGCTGGTAAAACGGGTACTGCGGAGTACGATAATAGTGGTAACTGTAATTCTTGGTTTGTTGGGTTTTCAAATGTGGATAATCCGGACATTGTAATAAGTGTAGTAGTAGAAGACTACACAACTAATCAGACTTCGGGAACCTATGTGGCGTCAAAGGTATTTGATGCTTACTACGGCAATGTGACAGAATAGATCCTTCCATATTTTGTCACAAAAGTTTCAAAGTTCGTCGGGTTGTTTATAAGAGTTTTATGATGTATAATCGATTGTGAATGCGGTCATCCGTTAATTGACTGCATATTTTACGCACCAGAAGATAGGAGGGATTGCACTTGGTTGAAGCAATTAGTTGTGGAGGTGTGGTTATCTTTCGAGGAAAGATACTTCTTTTATACAAGAATTATAAGAATCGTTACGAAGGCTGGGTTCTTCCAAAGGGCACTGTTGAAGAAGGCGAAGAACATCGCGAGACAGCAATTCGTGAAGTAAAGGAAGAAACTGGTGCGGATGCGACGATCATAAAATATATAGGTAAGAGCAGTTATACGTTTTCTACCTATAATGATGTAGTTAACAAGGATGTTCATTGGTTCCTGATGATGGGTGAAAGCTTTTACAGCAAGCCACAGAAGGAAGAATATTTTTGTGATTCTGGTTATTATAAGTATCATGAGGCATACCATTTGCTTAAGTTTCCTAATGAGAAACAGATTCTGGAAAATGCCTACAGTGAATATTTATCATTAAAGAAAGCTAAGCTTTGGGGAACAAAGAGGTATTAAAAAGTGTCATATAATCCTGAAGAAATTGAAGAAATACTCCGTAGATATACTTCGGATTCATCTACGTCTGCTTCAGATTCAAGCGATGCTACCGCCTCGGATTCGAGTGTTACCTCTGCTTCGAGTTTAGTGTCTGATTCGCCTGCTGCATCTGCAAATGCGGCAAAGTCTGATCCTGATCCGGAACCTATTCCGATATCTGAACCGATTAAGCATGATATAGTACCTGATGATCCAGAGGAGGAAAAGCCTGTAAAACCGGAGCCTGTAAAGCCGGAACCTGTAAAACAGGAGATTGCTCCTAAGATGAAAGATAAATGGGAGTCTCTGGATGAGGAACCTTCTAAGAAATCTCCTATAAAACTTAAAGGTGCATCAACTCGTAAACCGAAAAAGACTGAATATGTGGATGATATTCCGGAGACACCAAAGCGCGAGACTATATCGGATGTGTTAAAGCCTGAGTCGGTTCTTAGACGAGGTGATATTCCGAAGGCTGCTGATCCAGTGTCTGATTCTGCTTTCAGCAGTACTCAGAGTTTAGGCCCTGAAAAGCCTAGTGAAGAAAAACCTAGGAGTAGATTTGATGAGGCTGATGAATTAGATGTAAGAATCTCAAGAGCTGAGATAATGAAGAAAAAAAGCTCTCTTGAGGCGAAGAGAGAGGCTGCGCAGAAGCAGAAGAAGAGAAGACGAAAGACTATTGTTCTAAATACGCTTCTGGTTATATTCATACTTATATTCCTGGGTTCGGGTTCGTATCTTGGTTTTTACTTCTATAAGATCAGAAAAGCTGAGAATTCATTTGACGATATAAAGAAGCTGGTTAAACAAGACGGTTCCAAGGATCCTAAAACTGGTGAAGAGAAAGATACTGATTATATATCTTACGAGACCATTGAAGGCAATCTTGTTCAGACTAAGTTTTCTGATGTATATACAAAGAATGAAGACTTTGTTGGCTGGCTTACTATTCCAGGAACAAATGTTGATTATCCTGTAATGTATACGCCGAGCGATGAGCAGAAGTATCTGCATATGGATTTTAATGGTGATTATAGTTCTTCTGGAACACTCTTTGCGGCAGCTGGATCTAATCCGTTAAAGGGTAGAGATAATACTCTTATCTATGGACATAACATGAAGGCGGGAACTATGTTCCATGCGTTGCTCCAGTATGAAAGTGAAAGCTTTTATAACGAACATAAGACCATATATTTCAATACCATTATGGAAGATGGAACTTACGAAGTTATAGCGGCGTTCAGAACAAAGATAGACGAAAGTGATTCTTCTTCATTTAAGTATTATGAATTTTTTGATGCTGATAATAAGGAAGAATATGATGCTTATATAGAAAAAGTTAAGTCTTTAACTCCTTATACGATTGATACATCTGCTATTTATGGAGAGAAGCTTCTTACACTTTCAACCTGTGCATATCACACTAATGAAGGTAGATATGTAGTGGTTGCAAAAAAAATAGAAAAATAACTTGCATTAGGTTATTAAATATGTTAGACTACCAAATGTTGCGAGTCTGGAGAGAATAAATCTAGACCTCAGTTTCTTAGTTAAAGGAGGTGCCAAGGGATGGCTAAGTGCTTTTACTGCGATAAGTCAGTTCATTTTGGAAACAATGTGAGCCACTCACATAGAAGATCTAATAGAATTATGAAGTCTAATATCAAGAGAGTCAAGGCAAAGGTCGATGGTTCTCCTAAGACTATCTATGTTTGTACAAAGTGCCTTAGATCAGGTAAGGTAGAGCGTGCATAGTTTAAGATTAAGATGAACTAAGCAGCCAGTCATACTTAAGTATGGCTGGCTTTTTTATGTTTTGCGGTGATTTCTTACATATTTTATAGTGTATTATCTATATTTGATTATTATCAGCATATTTTGTATAATGACAGAAGTGTCATCCCGGAAGTTGGGATGCGGGTCCTTATAATATGAGAGGAGGTTTCATATGTCTAAGCTTATGGAAAATGAAAATGGTGATATATATATAGATAACGAAGTTATAGCTCAGTTTGCAGGACATGCTGCGCTTGACTGCTTTGGTATCGTTGGAATGGCCAGCCTTAGCGTAAAGGATGGTCTTGCTAAGCTTCTTAAGGGAGATAATGTGAGTCGTGGCGTAAGCGTTAAGCTTGATGATGATGGACTTGATATCAATTTCCACATTATTGTTGCTTATGGAGTTAATATCAGAACTGTAGTTGATAATCTGATAAGCACAGTAAAGTATCAGGTAGAAGATTACACCAATATGAAGGTGAATAAGATTAATGTGTACGTTGAAGGTGTCAGAGTCATTGACTAGACTCATTCTTCGTATGTCTGGAGGAAAAGATTGATGTTAGTTAAGGATATTAAAGCGGATTTTGTCAAAGAGGTATTTATTTCCGGTGCTAATAATATCAGTAATAAGAAAGAATATATCAATGAGCTAAATGTATTCCCTGTACCTGATGGTGATACGGGAACTAACATGACTCTTACTATCATGTCAGCAGTTGCTGAGGTTAAGAGTCTAGATAAGCCAACTATTGTAAGCCTTACAAAGGCTATATCAGGAGGCTCACTTAGAGGTGCCAGAGGTAACTCTGGTGTTATCCTTTCACAGCTGCTTCGTGGTTTCTGTCGTGATATAAAAGATAAGGAAGAGATAACTCTCGAGGTTATAGCTTCTGCTTTTGCACATGCAACCGAGACTGCATATAAGGCTGTAATGAAACCTAAAGAAGGTACAATCCTTACAGTTGCCAGAGCTATGGCTGAGAAGGCATCTGAGCTTCTTTCGACTGAGGATGATATCGTAGAATATCTTGAAAAGATTGTTGCTGCAGGTGATGAGGCACTTGCTGGTACACCTGAACTCCTTCCTGTTCTTAAGGAAGCTGGTGTTGTTGATTCTGGTGGACAGGGACTTATGGAGATCATGCGTGGTTTCCTTATGGCTCTTAAGGGCGAACCAGCCATTTTAGAGGATGGTGCGGCTACAGTTACTCCTGCCAGAGGTGCTGGTCTTCTAGAAGAGATTCCTAGCGCAAAAGGAAGCAGCAGAGATGATATCTCTACAGCTGATATAAAGTTTGGTTATTGTACAGAGTTTATCGTTCTTCTTGAGAAGGAGTTAGATGATAAAGAGATAGATAAGATTAAAGAGTTTCTTTTATCTATTGGCGATTCTCTTGTATGTGTTGCAGATGAAGAGGTACTGAAGATTCATGTTCATACTAATCATCCGGGACAGGCGTTTGAGAAGGGTCTTGAATATGGTCAGCTTACTCGTTGTAAGGTTGACAATATGCGTGAAGAACATAATGAGAGAATATCATTTGCTATTCCATATGAAAAGTCTGATAAAGATGAAGATGCTAAGTCAGAACTTGAAGAGGTTGTAAATAATGAGCCTCCAAAGAAATATGGCTTCGTAGCGGTTTCTGCTGGTGATGGTCTATCAACTATCTTTGAAGAGATAGGTGTCGACTATGTTATCCGAGGTGGACAGACTATGAATCCAAGTACGGATGATATTGTATCGGCTATCGAAAAGGTTAATGCTGAGAATGTATTTATCCTTCCAAATAATAAGAACATAGTTCTTGCGGCTAATCAGGCTGCTGATATAGTTGAAGATAAGAAGATATTTGTTGTAACAAGCAGTTCTATCCCACAGGGTATTGCGGCTATGCTCAGCTTCAATGAGGCGGTGGAGCCAGAAGAAAACTTTGAGGGTATGAAAGAAGCGCTTCTTGGAATAAAAACCGGTGAGATAACATTTGCCGTTCGTGATACTTCTATAGAAGGAAAAGAGATTCGCAAGAACAACATCATGGGAATATCTGATAATGGTATCGATGCTGTTGGTACAGAGGTCGTTGATGTTACAAAGGATCTTATCGATACTCTTGTAGATGAGGACAGTGGACTTATCAGTCTCTACTATGGTGAGGATGTGACTAAGGAAGAGGCTGAGGAACTGGCTGGTTTCCTTTCAGAAAAGTACGAGGATCTTGATGTGGATCTTCGCTATGGCGGTCAGCCAATCTATTACTATATCTTATCTGTTGAGTAATTTTCATGAGATTAGAAGATAATATACAAAATATAAAAGGAATAGGTGAGAAGACAGCGCAGCAGTTTGGACGGCTCGGAATCTCAACAGTGGGCGACCTTATCACCTATTATCCAAGGTCTTATAAGAAATACAGTGAGCCTGTCTCTGTCGCTGAAGTTAGTGAAGGAGACAGGGTTGCTGTTTTTTGCAAGGTGGTATCCTACGTTGAAGAAAGAAGAGGCAGGAGATATAACATTACCTCTCTTTCGGCATCAGACTCCACCGGTAGTCTCCGAATGGTTTGGTTCAACAAACCATATCTTAAATCCCAGTTTCATAAGGGCGAATCATATATTTTCTATGGCACTATAAAGATCAAAGGGCCTATGAGGGTTATGGAGATGCCTGAGTTCTTCACTCAGTTTAATTATCAGAAGATGCTCAGTACCCTTCGTCCTATATATCCATTAAAGAGTGGTATAACAAATAATTCTATTACCAGAGCTATAGAACAACTGCGTGATACGGTTCTGACTCTGCCTGATTATCTTCCGGAAGATATAATAGAAAAGTATGGACTCATGGGTCGGGGTGAGGCTATAATGCGTATCCATTTCCCTGATGATGAAGAGGGACTTAAAGACGCGATAAAAAGAATTGCCCTTGATGAATTCCTGGAGTTTCTTATCAATGTAAGAAAGCTTAAGGAAAAGACGGTAGTAGAAAGCAATCATCATAAAATAAATGATGAGGCAAAAGTGAAACGTGATGGATTTATCGCGGGACTTCCGTTCTCTTTAACTGAAGGACAGAAAGCGGCTGTAGAGGATATAACACGTGATCTTGAATCCGACTACATGATGAGTCGTCTTATTCAGGGAGATGTTGGATCGGGTAAGACAGTGGTTGCAGTAATAGCTCTGCTTATGAATGCCATTTCTGGTTATCAGGGTGCGCTGATGGTGCCTACTGAAGTGCTTGCTATGCAACATTACGAGGATATCTCAAAGATGCTGAAGCCATATAAGATTACTGTTCGTCTCTTAACTGGATCCATGACGGCGAAAGATAAACGTACAGTTTACCAGGAGCTTAAAGATGGCATCTGCGATATAGTTATAGGAACCCATGCTATTATACAGGATGCTACGGAGTTTAAAGAGTTAGGACTTGTTATAACGGATGAGCAGCATCGCTTTGGAGTTAAGCAAAGAGAAAAGCTTGCGGAGAAGGGAGATATGCCAAACATTCTTATTATGAGTGCGACTCCTATTCCTAGAACCTTGGCTATCATTCTATATGCGGATATGGATATTTCTGTAATTAAGGATATGCCAGCAGACCGTAAGAGCATATACAACTGCGTTGTAGGAACGGACTACAGACCTGCCGCCTATAAGTTTATAAGAGAACGTGTGGGAGCGGGTGAACAGGTCTATGTTATCTGTCCTATGGTTGAGGAAAGTGAAACGGTTGACGCAGAAAATGTTATTAACTACAGCGAGGATCTTCAAGAAAAACTTGGCTCCGGAGTGCGAGTATCCTACCTTCATGGAAAGATGAAAGAATCCGAAAAACATGAAATATTAGAAAACTTTGTCAAAAGAGATATAGATGTGTTAGTATCTACTACGGTCATTGAGGTTGGTATCAACAATCCAAATGCAACCGTAATGATGATAGAGAATGCAGAACGCTTTGGTCTGGCTCAGCTTCATCAGCTGAGAGGACGTGTGGGCAGAGGCTCACTACAAAGTTACTGCATCTTTATAAATGTAAAGAAAACTGAAGAGTCTATGGAGCGGCTTAAAGTATTGGAGGAATCCAATGATGGCTTCTTTATCGCATCAGAGGACCTTCGCCTTCGTGGCCCTGGAGACTTCTTCGGAATTCGCCAGAGCGGTGATCTGAACTTCCGTATCGCCGATATCTATAAGCATGCGGATATGCTTCGCCTAGCACAGGATCTATCGCTCATCATAGATGATATTTGATTCGAATTATTGATTTGCATATAGATGAATCGATAGCACAATTTTCGTAAAATATAAAGAGCAAGCTTCATAAACTGCATCGCGAGCGGTTTTGTCTGAGTAAAAATGCCATCCTTCTACTGACCTCCGGTCTGAATCTCTTATAAAAGGCATTTTTCGAGTTTTAGCCGAGCGATAATGCAGTTTATAGAAGGTTGCTCGAAATATTTAGAAAATTGCTTGCGTGATTCAGCTGTATGCAAATCATATAATTCGAGGTTAAATAATATACTACAGGAGAGAACTAAGTTGAAAGAGAGAAAATCGTTACTAATCATTATTGGTGTTATGGCTGTTGCTATTGTCGCTATGGCGATATTTATCGTGTATACGCTAGGTAACAAAGATGATGCTGGAAGTAAGGCAGTTGAGACAACTACTCAGGCTACAACTGAGGCTGCAACTGAAGAAGAGGTAGCTGAGGATGATACTGAAGAAACCACTGAGAAGGCTTCGTCTACAAACAGTGATGAAAAAAAGCTGGCTTGTTCTGTTAAGGTTGAAGATGCTGGTAACTGGCAGGACGGCGATAAGTATGTTTATCAGTATAATATCAGGATTGATAATAAGTCTAAGGAAGATGTTTCAGACTGGAAGGTTGTTATCGCAGGATTTAAGGGTGGCGAGATAGGCGACAACTGGAATGGTGATTATAAGATATCAGGCGATAATCTTACAATTACTGCGGTTGATTATAATGGAACTATCCCTAAGGGTGGTAATATAGAGGTGGGTCTTCAGGTGAAGTATAAGAGCAGTAATGATGCAGAGAAGGCTGCGACACTTTATGTTGGAGGCGAGGAATATACAGAGCTTAAAGAAGAACCTACAACTCAGTCGGCTGAGGAGAAGGCTGAGTCCAAGAAGGAGAAGATTGAGCCTGAATCAGGTACACCTCTTGAGAATCATGGTAAGCTTTCTATCGATGGAACTGATGTGGTAGATAAGGATGGTAAGCAGTATCAATTGAAGGGTGTCAGCACTCATGGTCTTGCCTGGTTCCCTGAATATGTTAATAAAGATGCATTCCAGACTCTTCGCGATGAGTGGGGTGCAAATGTTATAAGACTTGCTATGTATACATCAGAGTCTGGTGGTTATTGCCAGGACGGTGATAAGTCTAAGCTTAAGGGACTTGTTGAGGATGGTGTTGAGTATGCTACCGAACTTGGAATGTATGTGATCATTGACTGGCATATTCTTCATGATACTAATCCAAAGGACAATCAGGATGAGGCTGTAGTGTTCTTTGATGAGATGTCAGCAAAGTATGCAGATTACGATAATGTATTATATGAGATATGTAACGAGCCAAATGGAAGCACAACCTGGTCTGATATTAAGGAGTACGCTGAAACAGTCATTCCTGTAATCAGAGCTAATGATAAGGATGCTATCATAATAGTAGGTACACCTACATGGTCTCAGGATGTTGATCAGGCTGCGGATGATCCTATTACAGGACAGGATAATATAGCTTATACAACTCATTTCTATGCGGCAACGCATAAGGATAATATCAGAAGCAAGGTTAAGACAGCTCATGATAAAGGGCTTTGTGTATTTATTTCAGAGTTCAGTATTTGTGATGCATCAGGAAATGGAGCAATAGATTATGATTCTGCTGAAGACTGGTTTGATATGATCGATGAATATAATCTTTCATATGCTGGTTGGAGCCTTTGTAATAAGAATGAAACATCAGCACTTATTGACTCTGGATGTTCAAAGACATCTGGCTGGTCAGATAGTGATCTCAGTGATGCGGGTAAGTGGCTGAAGAATCAGATTAGTACAGATGACTAAATATACCGCTAGGTTTTGTACTTTTTGAATAAAAATGTTGTTCTATTACACATTATATGGTATATTGGATTATTATGAGAGTTATTGCGGGTACTAGAAGGAGTCTTCCACTTAAAACTCTGGAGGGTGATAATACCAGACCTACAGCGGATAAGTATAAGGAAACTCTGTTTAATTGTATACAGATGGAAGTTCCGGGATCTTTATTTCTGGATGGATTTGCTGGAAGCGGCGCTGTTGGAATTGAGGCTTTGTCTCGTGGCGCAGAGAGAGCAGTTCTTGTTGAGAACAATAAGGATGCTTATGAAGTGATCAAGCAGAATATCCATTTTACTAAGTTCGAGAATGAAGCAGAACTGGTAAGGTCAGATGTGATAAGTTATCTCAGGAAACTTAATCGTATAGATTTTGATATCCTTTTCTTTGATCCACCTTATGGTCATGGATTTGAAAAGGAGGTTCTGGAAATCCTTAATACTAAGGAGTTCCGTAATCCGGATTATACTATCATAGTTGAGTCGAAGCTTGAGGAGGATTTCAGTTTCCTTGAGAATACCCGATTCAAGATTTACAAAACTAAGAATTACAAGACAAATAAGCATATCTTTATATGTGAGAAAGGCTAGATAATGAGTACAGTTATTTACCCAGGTAGCTTTGATCCGGTTACTTTGGGACATATAGATGTTATAACGAGATCAGCGCAGATTTTTGATAAAGTTATCGTTTGTATCTTGAATAATTCAACGAAAAAATCTCCGTTGTTTTCTCAAGATGAACGTGCTAATATGTTAAATGAGGTAATTTCCGACTACCCCAATGTAGTGGTAGAGACCTATGATGGGCTTCTGGTTGACTTCGCTAGAATGCATAATGTTAACATTCTTATAAGGGGTCTTAGAGAAGAATCGGACTTCGCATCTGAGTTTAAGATGGCTCAGGGCAACAGGTCAGTAGCAGTAGAGATGGAAACTCTCTTTATGCCAACTGATCCTAAATATTCATTTGTCAGTTCAAGTATGGCGAAGGAATTTGCAAGTTATGGTATGTCGCTTCATGACTTTGTACCAAAGTCAGTTGAGAAGAAGCTTTATGATAAGCTTTGGAAGAAGAGTGAAATATAACGAAAGTATAAGTTATTAACAGGAGGATATTTAAAATGGGTAAAAAGGGTGTTGAAGAAATGATCGATGAGATCGAGGCATTTGTAGAGGGATGTAAGTTCCAGCCTCTTTCATCAAATAAGATTGTTGTACCGAAAGACGAGCTTGAGCGTATGCTCAGCGAGCTGAAGTTAAAACTCCCTAGTGAGATAGAAAGATGCAAGAAGATTATGCGTAATAAGGAAGCTATTCTCGCTTCTGCAAGAACACGTTCAGATGCTATAATATCCGAGTCTGTTAATGAAGCTAATCGTCTTGTTGAGCAGAGCCATATCACAGAACTTGCTAATGCAAGAGCTAACGAGATCATGGAAACTGCTAGAGAAGAGGCTGATAGAATCCTTACTGAAGCTAAGACAGAGGCTACAGAGGTAAGAATGGGTGCTATGATGTACACCAAAGAGAAGGTTTCAAACATCAAGCAGTTTATGGAAGCTCAGCTTGAGGCTGAAAACGAGAACTACAAGAATCTTATTGAGAGTCTTGAACAGGGTGTATTTACACTTGAGAATAACCTTTCAGAGGTTGAGACAAGTATTAATCTTATAAATGGTACTCCGGAGGCTGCACTTTATGGCGATGGTTATGCTGATAATGGCATGGGCTATGAAGATGATGATATGTTCGGACAGATGGGACAGCCAGCTATGACTCCTGCTACACCAGCTGCTGGAATGGATGACGATGATGACTACGATGACGACGACTACGATGATGATGACTACGATGACGATGATGATTTCTTAGATGACTAATATAAGAAAAGACCAACCGATGGTTGGTCTTTTTTTATCTGCCACTGAGAACCGTCCCCGCTGGCAGGCTTTAGTTTACTTTACGAACTGTGCAGGTGAGTTCTCCGTGAAGTCGCATGTTCAGGTTGTCGTAGATAAGCTGGTTATATAGGTCTGTTGCCAATTTATCCATTTCCCACATTCGCTGTCCCAGTTCGGATTCAGGCTTATAACTGGACTTCTTGTTTATCATTGAAAGTCTTGTGTTTTCAGCAATGCTCTTCAGCATAGAAGATTTACTTCCATTGAATGCAAGTAGATTAATATACTTGGAGTATCCATTGTTATAAGCGAGTTCTCTGTCTACAGTTTTTATTCCCAGAACCATATGAAGAAGCATACGGCTTACTCGGCTCATGGTAATGTTCTTGGTTTTTAGGAAGTCCGCCAGTTCTATATATTTAATAGGAAGAGGTGCCTTCCTTAGCCTGTTCAGGATTTCCTCAGTCATATCCATAACTGAATCCAGATCAGAAATCTCGTGTGGGAGGTTTCTGTCATATATAAGTCTCGATGCTATATAAGGTGTAAGCCAGGTG
>R24__coassemble_1329_pt1 | contig 13442 bp, 9 predicted proteins | sample R24__metabat2_high_PE_052 | metagenome-assembled genome bin R24 | reverse complement strand
TTATGTGTCTTATGATACTCAGTAAATACCTTATGAAGATTCTTGTTTGGCTCATAACCATACATAGTAAGAGACTCTTCAGCCATCTTTATACCGCCAAATGGCATGAACGCTCTCTTAAGTGGCTTGTCAGTCTGAAGACCAACGATCTGCTCAAGATCCTTCATAGATTCATCAATATAACCTGGGCCATAAGATGTAAGTGTTGAAACAATCTCAGTTTCTTCATCTAAAACACCGCCCTTAGCATGCTCCTCTTTCTGAAGCTCCTGTAATTTGCCCCAGAGCTTATCTGTAGCTTCTGTAGGACCTTCAAGAAATGATTCATCGCCTGTATAAGGAGTATAGTTGTATGTGATGAACTCCCTAACGTTACACTCTTCTTTCCAGAGACGTCCAGTAAATCCATCCCATTCATCAAAATTAAGCATTAAATCCTTTTGCATAATTAATCCTCCAAAAATAAATTAAATATAACTAACATTCGTTAAAAAATTATAGATAATCTAACTGTATATTACTTTGATTTAAATCAAATATCAACAAAAACATTCTTGATTGTAATCAAAGATTATCGATAGTGCTCAGTCTATTCAAGTCAAGAATCTTAATCTTACACTTGCCCATTCTTTTAATAATGCCGCTTTTTTCCATTTCTCTTAGTTTCCTGCTGACAGTTTCCATGCGAAGATTTACACTGGCTGCTATATCATCAAGAGATAGTTCTATATACTCATTAGTCTTTCTTTCTTCAGAATACTTGAGAAAACCAGCAAGTCTTACAGCTGGATTTTCTGCCGCAAGATACATATTTCTGTTGTTGGCATCGTGAAGCTTTCTACTGAGCAAGACTATAATGCTTTTGGATATAGAACGATTCTTAAGAGCTTTTTCAAAGTCTTCTCGTAAGATCTTATAATATCTTACACTTGTTAAAGCCACTCCACTGTAAGGATAAGTACTGTTATCAAGAAGCATGCTTTCCCATAAGAATTCGTGCTTCGAAAAGATTCCAACTATCCTTTCATTTCCATTTGCATCATAGGAACGAAGTTTTATATCGCCCTCAAGAATATAAATAACCGAATCAACCTGATCCCCTTCTCGAAAAAGATAAGAATTTTTTCTCGCTTTTTTAAATATAGCATTTCTCATAAGAACAGTTCGTTCTTTTACCGGAAGGTTATCAAAAAAAAGATTCTCCTGCATTTTCCTCTCCATTTCTAGCAGTTAAGAACTGACTTAAATCTACTACCATATAATGTATAAGTCAATCACATTAACACACTATATAGTAGAATTATTAAAAAAGGACATTCTAACCTCATGTTAGAATGTCCTTATTGTATATTTTTGCTATATATCAAAGTATATAACCTTATCTATTTTTTGCTATCTTCATCCTGAACCATGATATATTCACCTGCCATACCTGCTCCAGCAGCGACCACATTTTCCGGTTCATCAGAAAGAACTGTACGAATTCCAGCCTTATCAGAAATAAGCCTGTCCATTCCATATATAAGACTTCCGCCTCCAGAAAGAAGAATTCCTTCTTTTCCAACATCGGCAACAATCTCTGGTTCAGCCTTTTCAAGAACCTGAACGATACCATCAATGATCTGACTTGTTACTTCAGAAAGCGCTTCCACAGTCTCATTGGCTCCAAGATCCATACGAACAGGAAGACCATTAACCATATTCTTACCCTTTATCTCATAAGAACTATCTACAGATCTGTAAGAAACACTGGCAATCTCAATCTTAGCATCTTCAGCGGACTGTTCTCCCATCTCAATGCTGTACTTTCTTCGTACATATCTGGCAAGAGCCTCAGTAAAGTCATCGCCTCCAACTTTAAGTGACACACCATAAGAAATATCACCTGCAGATATAACAGCAATATCAGTAGTTCCGCCACCTATATCGACAACCATATGTCCCTTAGTTTCCATGATATCTACACCCGAACCAAGAGCTGCAGCGATTGGAGACTCCAAAAGAAAGACTTCCTTAGCGCCAGTCTTAACTATAGCATCCTCAACTGCACGACGCTCAACCTCAGTAATCCCCTGAGGAACAGCCACACAGATATTAGGTCTACCTAGAATACGACGTTTACGAAGAGCATTTTTTACAAAGGCCTTTATCATACGCTCTGCAAGAAAACATTCCGATATGACACCATTTTTAATTGGTCGTGCAACTATGATATTATCCGTTGTCTTGCCAAGCATCTTTTTAGCCTTCTTACCAACCGCAAGAATCTTCTTTTCCTTCTTTTCGTATGCAATAACAGAAGGCTGGTTAATAACAATACCCTTGTCGCGCATATATACACAGACCTTTGAAGTACCCAGATCTATTCCGATATCTATCCTGTACATATCTACTCCATTATCATTTATTAAAATGAGTCGATTCAGCTCTGAGCCCTTTGACTCATTTCATGAGAAGTGCCAGCACTTTCTAGCACTGGCACTATATAATCATATGTTGTTATCAAACAATCATCAGATTACTCAAAATCCTTAGGAATGATTATCTTCTTGTTATCTTCACGTTTCTCGCACTTAGCGATAGCTTCGTCGATAGCAGCAATCATTCTATCAAGGTTACCCTGTTCCATACCCATGAGGATATCATTTATCTTGTTCTCAAGAGCAGGATCAGCCTTGTATGCTCTCTGCTTGATGTAACCCATAGCAACCTTAACCATATCAGACTTTTCAATCTTAGTCATATCGATAAGGTACTCGAACTCGGATACAACCTCTGCACAGTTACCAAAGAGACGAGAAATACTGTCGATCTCACCAGTCATGATAACAACGAAGTCATTTACATCCTTAGCTGAAAGCTTAACGATTTCAGAAAGCTTTTCTGGAGCAATAAGACCAGCATTATCAATAACGAGACATCCACCGGCAAGCTTCTCCATATTAGGCTTGATCTTCTCCATTGACATCTTGTTCAGAGCAGCAGCCTTAATCTTAGCTATAGCTCTTGCTGAACAAATACCCATATCATAGAAAGAACGAGCAAAATCTTCACCAACAGATACAGAACCAAATCCGTACTGACCAAGGATAACGATGTTTCTAGATCTGATTGTTTCTTCTATATTTGCTGCAATATCGTTAAATGTATCTACGATTTCATCAGCGGAACCTGCAATACCAAGATATTTCTCAAGGTAATTAGCTGCAAGTGGAAGTCTTCCACCAGGTGCGATCTGTGTAAGATCAACATCCATGTTCTCAACATCTTTAGCTTTCTGCTCTGCTTCTGCAACATTTTCCTTAGCTTCCTTAAGAGCCTGTTCAATCTCAGCTACATTTCCTACAGCAGCTTTACTAGCTTCTTCTGCAGCCTCAACTGACTTCTTATGTTCAGCCTCAACCTCAGCCTTAGCAGCTTCAATATCCTTCTGTCTAGCTTCAACATCATCAGCAAGCCTCTGCTTATTAGCCTCTGCAGCCTTAACACCCTCTTCAGCCTTAGAAACCTCTGCCTGAGCAGCTTCAACTCGAGAGTTGATTTCCTTCTTTGTATCTTCAAGAGCAGTATCAATAGACTTAATACTCTCTTCAGCCTTAGCCTCAACTTCCTTCTCAGCCTTAGCAGCAGCCTCAACCTCAGCCTTTTCCTTCGCATCAGCTATAGCGCTAAGTATTCCAGCCTCTGATTCCTTATTTGCAGCTTCAAGAGCATCCTTTCTCTCCTGAATAGCAGCCGCTTTCTTATCTTCAATAGCAGAAACCTCTGCCTCGATTGCCTTTACAGCTTCCTTCTTAGCATCAACCGCAGTCTTCGCCTCTTCAAGAGCAGCATCAGCTTCAACCTTTGCATTCTTAGCAACTTCTACAGAATTCTGAGTTAAACTAAGTTCTTCCTTAGCAGCCTCAACCTTTGACTCTGCCTCAGTAACCTTTGCTTCCGCATCACTGATACGCTTTTCAACCTCAGCTACCTTATTCTCTGCCTCAGTAACCTTTGCTCTAGCAGCATCTGCAGCCTTTACAGCTTCTTCTTCAACCGCTCTAGCTTCCTGGAGAGCCTTCTCAGCAGCTTCAACAGCAAGTTTAGCCTCATCTACCTTAGCATCTGCAGCAGTAACTTCACTCTGAGCCTCATCAACACCAGCCTTAACTGTATCGATTTCACCCTTTGCGAGTTCTACATTATCCTTTGCAGACCTAACACCAGTCTCTGCAGACTCAAGCTCTGCCTCAGCAAGTTTGACCTTATCTTCAGATGAAACTATCTCAACCTTAGCAGCTTCTATATTAAACTCACACTCTGCTACCTTTGTTTCAGCATCATCAACCTCAGCTTTAGCAGATTCAATCTTTTCATTTAGTGCACTAGCTTCATCAGCGAATTTCTTCTCATCTTCAGCTATTGCAGCTTCCATATCAGCCTGTCTTGTCTTAGCCTCATTTTCAGCTCTGTTACGAATAACAAGTTCAGCAGCAGCAAGTGCCTCTTCTAGAATCTTAGTCTTGATTGCATCAAGATCAGTTCCAGCAGCTAACTTTGCAGCTTCCTTATCTGCAGCAGCCTTTTCGATAGCCTTTTCAATCTCAGCCTTTACAGCTTCAACATCTGCTTCCTTAGCCTTAACTTCAGCCTTAGCTGCCTCTATAGCAGCATCTGCCTCAGAAAGAGCCTTCTCAGCAGCAGCCTTTGCAGCCTCCGCTTCTGATACCTTAGCCTCGGCAGCAGTTTCTGCCTCAGACTTAACAACTTCAACCTTAACAAGATTCTCAGCAGCCTTCTTTGCAGCAGCAAGTGCCTCTTCTAAAGTCTTTACTGCAGCCTTAGCCTCTTCGAGATCAGCCTGTGCTTCTTCTTTATACTTCTGACGCTGAGCCTGAGCAGCTTCCTTACGAGCTATCTCAGCAGCCTTCTGTCTCTGTTCCTCAAGCTTTCTACGCTTCTCCTGAATCTCAGCCTGCTTCTTAGCAGCCTCTTCAGCTTCACGCTCTGCAAGTTCTTCAGCCTTACGTCTATACTCTTCCTCAGCCTTACGTCTTTCTTCTGCCTTAGCAGCCTCATCTTCTTCTGCCTTTGGAGCTTCCTTCTTAGGCTTCTCAGCCTTTGGAGCCTCTTCTGCCTTTGGAGCTTCCTCAACTGCATCACCAGATTCAGCTTTCTTCTTTGCCGCAGCTCTCTTACGAGCCTCAGCAAGACGTCTTTCCTGATCATCTATGCTACTAGTAGACTTCTTTTTCTTCTTCTTTTCTTCTTTTGCTTCGCCTTCTGAACCAGTTTCATCTTCAGAACCAACTTCATCTTCAACTTCTACGTTAGAAGTATCCTGGAATCCCTCAATATTTGAAGCCTGAGCAGCAAATGGAGAATCATCATCATCAATATCGAACATAGAATCGATATCTGCATCTGAACTAAGTGTAGGTATGATACTATCAAGATCATCCTTCTTATCATCAGAAACCCAACCACTATCTTCACTAACAGTAGTTGTACCATCTTTGCCAAATGAATACTTACCGTCTTCAGAACCGTCCATAACGGTAACATTATCTTTTCCACCAGAGATGTCTGCTCCAAGGCCGCCGCCAAGACCAGCACTTCCCAGACCATCACCTGAAGGCATATCACCAAGGCCACCCTTAGTTTTTCCAGAACCAATATCTTCTATCTTAGCCTTAAGCTCATCTTCCTTGCTCTTTGCATCCTGAGCCTTTGACTCATCAGATTTTTCATAATCAATTCCGAGCTCCTCAGCTCTCTTCTTTCTCTTTTTCTCTTCAATACGAGCAAGCTCTTCTGGAGAAAGAGTCTTATACTTTTTCTGTCCTTCTTCTTTCTTGCCCCCACTCTTCTTTTTGGCAAATGCCATTGCCTCTTGTTCTCTTTCAAGCTTTTTCTGCTTCTCTGCACGTTCCTTCTCTACCTGTGCACGGACAGCAGCGATTAGCGCCTCTCTCTGATCAACAGCCACGGTGCCACTACCTCCTTACGTTAATTCTATACCTCAAATATGTCACATATAAATGTTATAACTTAATACCCAGGGAAGCAAGTAACGCTTCTGCTTCCTTAAGTTTGGCTTCTTCTTCTTTAAGACCTTCATCAAGCTTTTCACTCTCAGTCTTAATAACTTCATTGAATCTGTTTTCCACAGTAACTTCCTGCTTTGTAAGGCCAGGGAAAAGATCTGAACCAAACCTTGCAAAATCAATAGATGGAACATCCGCCTTCATATATGCTGGAACTAATTCATTTCCAGCGTTCTCTGGAACAGGTTCCTCTATAGTTTCAACAAATGGTTCAGAAACAGGTTCAACTACCGGTTCCTCAACGATTGAATCAGCAAGGACTGATTCTCTAGCAGTTGATTCTTCAAATACCGGCTTCTCAAATACTGGTTCTTCAACCTCTGTATCTTCAACTACTGTATCTTCAACAACCGTTTCTTCAACTACTGGTTCAGAAATATGTTCAACGAAAGTATTGTATGCTGGTTCCTCAACCTCAGGAACAAAATCAGCAACAGTTTCTTCCTCAAGTTCACGAATCTCCTGTTCAGCTTCAGAAACATAGTATTCTTCAGCAACTGGAGCTTCCTCAAATGAAGCAGTTTCTTCAAATGCTGGTGTCTCTTCAAATGTTGGTGTCTCTTCAAATGCTGGTTTTTCGAAGCTTCTAAACGCTGATGTCTCTGTTACAGCTTCATCAAGTTCAGGAATTTCTTCCTCAACATCAGGTGTGAACTCATCTTCTACAGGAGTCTCATCATACGAAGGTTCTTTATATGATGAATCTGCAAACGAAGATACATATGAATTATATGGATTTTCCTCAAACGCAGGAATTTCTTCAACTACTGGAGTTTCTTCAGCGATTGGAGCCTCTTCAACGATCGGAGCTTCTTCTACAACCGGAGTCTCTTCAACGATCGGAGCTTCTTCTACAACCGGAGTCTCTTCAACAATCGGAGTTTCTTCAGTTACCGGTCTATAGTTTTCGACAGCAGATCTGATAGCTGCACTGATTTCATCTTCAATACTCTGCTCAGCAACTGGCTCTTCTACAGAACTTCCACCATAAACAAACTCATCTTCCAGTTTTTCTTCATAAGATCTGTCATAAACTGGTTCTTCAGCTACTGGAGTTTCAACGAGTTCAGGAACGTCATACTCAACCTCTGGTGTGAATTCGTCTTCATATACAGGTTCATCTTCGTACTCAGGCTCTTCCTCAGGAATAAACTCCTCACCTTTATCAACTTCATCCTGATATAAAGCAAAGTCCTTGAATACATTGAAGACTTCTTCAGCACTGTCATCGAACTCTTCATCCATATCACTAAGTCCTGATATAGTCTCTGATTCAGGAGCAAATCCATCATCGAACTCATAAGTTACGAAATCAGATGTATCAATATCATCCAACGCCTCTTTAAGTTCTACAGCCTCTTCAGACATCTCTTCTTCAGCTTCAGTAGTTTCTACGTCTTCACCATCCTCAGATACCGACTCAGCAGCATCTTCAGCAGAAGTATCAGTACTTTCTGAAACAAGAACAGTTGTTTCTGCATCGCTATCAGAATCTGCCTCTTCCTCTTCGCTGAGTTCAGCATCATTTGAAGTATCCTCTTCGTCAGATACAGCATCCTCTTCCTGAATCTTCTTGAAACGTTTCTTGATAAAACGTTTAATTCCTTTTTCTACGCCATCAACACCTATCTTTGGTGCAGGTTCATTTTCTTCTTCGGATACCATAGAAGTGATCACAGCCTCTTCTTCGGTGTCCGGATTGATCATCTTATAATCTTTTTCAAGCTGTTCCTGTTCATAAACACGAATAGCTTCTTCTTCAGGCTTATCATCCTTGGCAGGCTCTTCAGCGTAAACAAAGAAGTTATCCCAGGCAGCCGCTTTATTATCTACAACTTCATCTATGAGATGACGATATGCACTAGTTTTAAATGTAGCCTTATAGTCCGAAGCGATAATATCCATATCGCCCTTATCCAAAAGCTTCGTAAGAAGTAAAAGTTCGAAGCTCCATTTCTCGTCCATATTATCGCGGTAATATGGGAACAGAAGATCATATAATGCCATAAGATCAGGAGCCACGGCCTTCTTCATAATATATCTTACATTTGAAAGCTCTCTATCAGCTCCACTACTAAAATGCACAAATTCTTCAAAATATCTCTCAGCCAAGTCAAAATATCCGACTTTCAGATAGAAATCCATGAGAGAATAAATAATTCTTGTAGCCTCTGGAGCCATCGAATGAGCCTTAACATATAACGCTCTGGCCTCAGAGAGTCTGCCAACATTTTCATAGATTTCGCCACAAAGCCTCAGGAACTGAGGATTATAGGACTTTTCAAGATCCTGCGAATCTAGAATCGGAGCAGCCAGACTATACTCATGCTTCTCTGCTAGTTCCTTTATTTTGTTGATACTGGCCATACTAAGTCCGGAACCCAAAATACTTTACCTCTTAATAAGTTTTATTCTTCGATGGATGCATCCTCAAAGACTTTTTCGACTTTCTCGATAACAGTTTCTTTCATGTTACCACGAGTCTTTTCATACTGGAGACCAGATTCCATAATCTCGAGAAGCTCGAGTCTCATACTGGAATCGATTTCCTTAATGTACTGCATAAGTACATCCTTGATTTCTACGACATGATCCTTTTCTCTCATGCGGTCGATCATCTCTTCATAGTTGAAGGTTGCCTTTGTCATGATATCCTTCTGCTTACGTCCACAGACGGTACATTCCTCAGAGCCAGCCTCATTGACATGACCACAGTTACAGGTCCAGATCATTCCGTCGCTCTTATACTTTTCTACAGCATCGATACCACGCTTTGCCTTAAGTGTTTCGAGACGTCTTGTGCTAAGCGTGACATTTATCGGCTGATCATTGCATGCATAAATGCCTCTTGGCGTTGCATACTTCGTAAGGATAAGCTTAGCATCCTTAAGAAGTTGAAGATCTGTTGACTTAATCTTGCTAAGTACATAATCAGAAACGATAACTGACTGATTAATATTCTCACTAAAGACGAAATCAACATTCTTGATAACAAGTCTCTCGTCATAGAGATTTGTAAATTCCACATCAGCTCTAAGAGCCTGAATATCATCATGATTGTAGTTATAGCAAACTATCTTCATGTTGATGGAATTGGAATCGCCATCCAGAACAACCTTAACAGGTCTAGGAATAAGACGATTATAATAATTTGTTACATAGAGCTCTTTATGAAGCTCATCACTTACAATAATATGTTTTGTAACCTTTACCGCGGTACCAGATACTATGATTCCAAATGAACCAGCCTCAAATGGCGCGTAGACCATATTCATGCCTATGATTGCATTTGCCCCTTTTCTCTTTGCCGCCTTGATAAGTTGCTGCTCCGCATCCTCACGACACTGTTCGAGTTTTGCAGTATCCTTTCTGGCCACATCAGCCACATTTGCAGCAATACCTGAAATAAAATTCGATCCCAGGATTGCCTGACTTGATACAAATCCTAGATACTCCGTAACTCCGTACCCCTCGAAGCCTGAAGCAGTGGTAATCATCATGTTTTCTGCCACTATGTTACCTCCCCAGTTGAAATTAAATTAGTAATTTACAGTACAGTTTATTATACCATTTTTACCCCATAAAAAAAAGTTTTTATTACTAGTTTTTATTATTTTAAGGTTTATGTTATGGAAGTGGCTTAACCGCCCTATTCTTGTAAGTTCTGTAGTAAAACTCAAGGCTGAAATAGGTCTGTTCCTCACTCTCTTCCACCATCTCCCATTTATCCATCTCATCCAAATTAGGAAAATAAGTATCAGCCTGGTAAGAATAATCCAGATATGTGATTATAGCCTCGTCACAATAAGGCTCCATCATCTTGTAAAGTGTACCACCACCAATAATATACACATCGTCAGAATCAAGTTCTTTTAACTTTTCAAAAAGCTCCTGTTCAGAACGAACGATATAAGCATTGTCGCCACGAACAGAAAATTCAGGATTAGCCGAAAGAATGATATTAGTTCTGTTCTTCAGTGGAAGGCCATTTGGAAAGCCAGCAAGAGTCTTTCTTCCAAGAACAACTGTATGACCAGTTGTGATCGAACGGAATCTCTTCTGATCCTCTGGAATACTTACGAGAAGGCTGTCTTTATTACCGATAGCCCAGTTTTTATCTACTGCTGCAATTAATTTCATATATTTACCTCTTAAAATCTGCCAAAGAGAACCATCCCCACTGGCAGGTTATACTGCGATTGGAATGTTTTTGATCTGTGGTCCAGTTACGTAGTTTTCAATAGTGAAGTCTTCTACCTTAAAGTCGTAGAAGTTCTTGACATCCGGATTCAGTGTTACCTTTGGAGCCGGATACGTCTCACGCTGTATTAATTCTTTTACGATAGGAATATGTTTATCATAGATATGACAGTCTGAGATCACATGCACAAGTTCTCCTGGTTTGAAGCCAGAAACCTGAGCGATCATCATAAGAAGTGCCGCGTACTGAACTACGTTCCAGTTGCCAGCAGCAAGTACATCTTGAGAACGTTGATTTAAGATTGCATTTAGCTTGTCCCCTGTAACATTAAATGTCACGCTATATGCACATGGGTATAAGTTCATCTCGTGAAGATCCTGATGAACATAGATATTAGTCATGATACGACGGGAATATGGGTTCTCTTTCAGGTCATAAAGCACTCTGTCCACCTGATCGAACTCACCTTCCTTGTATTTATGCTTTACACCAAGCTGGTAACCATAAGCCTTGCCGATGGAACCAGACTCGTCAGCCCATTCATCCCAGATTGAGCTGTTAAGATCATTGATGTTGTTAGACTTCTTCTGCCAGATCCAGAGAATCTCATCAATAGCAGACTTTATATAAGTCTTACGGAGTGTGATGGCAGGAAATTCTTCCTGAAGATTGTAACGATTTACGACTCCGAATTTCTTAATCGTGTAAGCAAAAGACCCATCATCCCATTTAGGACGAACCTTCTCTCCCTCAGTGCTGACACCATTGGTCAGAATATCGTTACACATATTTATAAATATTTCATCAGCCTTACTCATACTTACCCCCTTTTCAACATGTATTTACAAGAAAAGCACAAAAGTGTGCATTTGAGACTCATTTTTATGCACTGCTCCCAGATTATTTTATGCTCAGTTTGTGAGCATTTAATGTCACAAAAGACAAATGTTATCTAAATCGAAAGGAGCGTAAGATGCAAACAAAGATATTTATGGGAGGTCTTCTCAGAGAACTCCGCAAACAAAATAATCTCACCCAACAGGAAATCGCCGAATTACTTCACATGTCCAGACAGGCTTATAACCGTCTTGAATGCGGCTATGTGCAGCCAACAGTAGAAATAATAGCAATCCTTTCTGACATATATGATTACGACCTCTTTTTATATATCCTGAAGCATATGCCAGAAGAAATGTTAGCTGAACAGACTCAGTTTAAACTAAACCTGCCTATAAACAGCATCAATGAAGCTACTAAGAAGACAAAGTCCAAAAAGAAAAAGAGTCACAAAAATAATTCTTCCCATAAAGACGAAGAGAATCCTGATAAATAAATCTATCAGGATAGTCTTCAAATAATCATTCAAACAATATGTTAGATACTGCGAAGTATATCTACAGCAGTATTCACCTTGTCTTTATCAAATGCTTTGATGACTCTGTCTACTTTCAGTCTGATATCTGGATCCAGTTCATAAGCTGCAAGCTTCTCACAGTTCTTAATAGCTGTCTCCTTATCATTATCCTCAAGGTTACCAAGTATCTCATCAATACGAGATACAATATCCGAAGATGGGAGTTTAATACCGTTGGTATTTGTTGCCAGGATTTCAGTGGATGCAAGAGCAACACTGGATTTTCCAAGCCATGCAGCTAGTCCCGAAACAACTGTTTCCCACTCTCCTGTTAGATAACGCCAATTGGACTCTGCTACATCAAGGTTATCTTCCTTAGCCATATTTACATGATCATCGAAGCAGTCACAAAGGTGCATAGCACCAAGTTTTCTGGATGCCTCTCTCATATTACGGGCAAATTCCATGTATTCAGAATTTTTACCCGAATATAGGGCATCTATCATATCTGAGCTGATCACCTCATAATCATCTACAAACTGACCAGCCTCTTTCTTATACTCCTCCATATCGCCCTTATAATTTTCCGAAAGGGCTGTCAGGAGTCTTATACCGCTGCTTTTAAGAGCTTCGGCATCTCTTGCATTTGACTTGATATCCTCAATAAGTTCTTCATCATCTGGAAGAATCTTTTTAGGAACAAGTGAAATGATAATATTCTGTAATATAGTTCTATCAATCGGCTTACGGATTATACCGTTAAAGCCAGCGTTCTCGAAAAAGATATCAGGCTCATCGCTCTTCTCCTCGAGAACAACATATATCTTTGCATCCTTGGAACGGTTAGCACTATTATTCTTAATATTATTAAGTGTCTGAACGCCGTCCATTCTAGGCATATTACGGCCAAGGATTATAAGATCATACTTATCTTTGCTGACTGCATCCAGGCATTCAATACCACTAGAAACAGATGTAATAAAGCAACCAGTTTGATCGATCATTCTCTCGATCATAACCCTTTCATCTGAATCAGCATCAGCAAGAAGAACATAGAACTGTCCTTCTCTTGTATAGAGATTGAGTTCCTTCTCTACATTGATCTTCTTATCAGAAAGGCCAGTGAACTCGTAATCCCCATTTTTACGATTCTTGATAGTACTACTAAGCTTCTCAAGATGCTTACCAGCAAGGTCCTTGCCTTTATCTACAATTGACCCCATATTTTGTTAACCCCCTTTTGGTGCAGTGGGGACGGACCCCGTTGCACGAAGTTATGTAAACTACAAGACGATTTTGCGGAAGTTCTTCTTTCCTCGTCTTACAACAAATTCATCATTAAAAGTATCCTTTGTGTAGCTTGCGAAAACGTCTGTTACCTTATCCCCATTTACAGCAACACCGTTCTGTTCAATAGCGCGGCGTCCCTCGCCACGTGAACTAACTAAACCAGCCTTAACTAAGATGCTAATAAGATCGATGGTTCCATCTTCCTTGAAGTCCCCATCTTCAAGTGCAGTTTCAGGCATGTTTTCTGATCCGCCGCCGCCAAAGATTGACTTAGCAGCTGTATCAGCCTTGTCAGCCTCTTCCTTACCATGAACAAGTTCTGTAAGATGATATGCAAGAATTTCCTTAGCCTTGTTAAGCTCAGCGCCTTCCCACTTAGCCATCTCACGAATCTCTTCCATAGGCAGGAATGTAAGCATCTTAATGCAGTTGATAACATCAGCGTCATCAACATTTCTCCAGTACTGGTAGAAATCATATGGTGTTGTCTTTTCAGGATCAAGCCATA
>R24__coassemble_1303_pt1 | contig 13634 bp, 10 predicted proteins | sample R24__metabat2_high_PE_052 | metagenome-assembled genome bin R24 | reverse complement strand
GCTTAGAGGTGGAGGAAGTTCTGGACTTAGTAATACTGGCACAGATACAAGTGGACTTGGTTCGGGTACAACTAATACTACATCTTCAAGCTCTAGTAATGTTGGTACAGCTGCAAGTACAACAAGCTTTGGTGATGTCAGCAGTCTGTTTGGCGGCTTTGCTGGTGCATCTACATCGGCTGGATGGCAAAATGGCCTCAACAATACAAGTAAACTAAATACTGATGTTTCTCCAGAAGCCCGTGAGAAATTCACAAAGATTCTTGGTGATGGTCAGGATACAGTTACAGTTATGGTATTCATGTGTGGTACAGACCTTGAATCCCGTTCTGGTATGGCTACAAACGATCTTAATGAGATGGCTAAGGCAACAATACCAGATAACCTTAACATTATTGTTTATACTGGTGGATGTAGTGGTTGGAAAACCAATGGTATAAGCAATAAGACTAATCAGATATATAGAGTTCGTTCGGGTAAGATCGAGCAGCTTTCAGCTGATGAAGGCGATAAGGCCATGACAAATTCTGATACTCTGGTTCAGTTTATTAATTTCTGTGCAGCTAATTATCCTGCCAATAGACAGGCGCTTATATTCTGGGATCATGGTGGTGGATCTATCACTGGTTACGGATATGATGAGAAGCATAAAAATGAAGGCTCTATGGACCTTTCTGAAATAAACTCTGCACTTAAGTCAACAGGTCAGAAGTTTGACTGGATAGGTTTTGATGCATGTCTTATGGCAACACTTGAGACAGCTCAGATGTGTTCTAACTATGCTGATTACATGATCGCATCTGAAGAGACTGAGCCAGGTATTGGTTGGTATCATACAAAATGGGTTGATGCCCTTGGTGCAAATACATCTATCCCAACACTTGAACTTGGACAGGTAATTGTAGATGGATTCGTTGATGAATGTAATCGTGTTTGTGGCGGACAGAAGACAACACTTTCTGTAATAGATCTTGCTGAGTTTTCAGCAACAGTTCCTGGAAAGCTTAAGGATTTCTCAGTTGCTACAACTGAACTTATTAAGAGCGATAATTTCAAAACTGTTTCTGATGCAAGAGCAGGTTCAAGAGAGTTTGCTACATCATCAAAGATTGATCAGATTGACCTTGTTAACTTTGCTAACTCTATAGGAACTGCTGAAGCTAAGGCTCTTTCAGAGGCTGTGCTTAGCTCAGTAAAGTACAACAGGACATCCCGTTCTATGACGAATGCGTATGGCGTTTCTATGTACTTCCCATATAAGAAGGCTTCTAAGGTAAATACAGTTACATCAATCAACGATTCAATCGGTGTTGACAGCGAATATAATAAATGTATGCAGGCTTTTGCTGGACTTGAAACAACAGGTCAGGTTGCAGCAGGTGGACAGGGTTCAGCATTTGGTTCACTTATGGGTCTTGCAGGTACAGGTACTTCTGAGGGTACAACCTCTGGCGGAGATGCGATCAGTACACTGCTAAATGCATTCTTAAGTGGTGGACGTAGTATCGAAGGACTTGATAGTGATGATTCAGATTTCATGAATGATTCATCTATTTATGATGCTGATTCTGCAGCAAGCTATGTTGCAGCAAATCAGTTCGATCCTTCAAAGCTTGTTTGGAAGGATGCTGGGGATGGTACTCATGTTCTTGATATGAGTAAAGAAGATTGGGCTCTTATTCAGAATCTTCAGGTCAATATGTTCGTTGATGATGGTGAAGGCTATATTGATATGGGTCTTGATAACCTGTATTACTTCACAGAAGATGGAAAGCTTATCGGTGAAACAGATAATACATGGTTCTCAATCGATGGCCAGCCAGTAGCATTTTATTATGAAGATACTACTGAAACAGAAGATGGTGATACTGTGGTTCAGGCCAGAGTTCCTGCTTTTGTTGATGGAGTAAGATGTAATCTTATTATTATCTTCGATAAGGATCATCCGGATGGATATATTGCCGGAGCAAGATATGATTATATAGAAGAATATCCTGACTCATTTTCGCCAGTTGCTAAGTCTATGACTGAGATAGAAGAGGGAGCAACTATAGATTTCATCTGTGACTACTATGATTATGATGGAAATTATCAGGATAGTTACATGCTTGGTGATCAGATTAAGTATAGTAACAACCTTGTACTTAGTTATGAAGATGTAGGAGCGAACAGTAAGGTTTCTTATCTGCTTACAGATATATATAATAGTGAGTACTGGACACCAGCACTTGATCAGTAAAAAAATGATTTTAGGCATCCTTCGAATATCGTTGGATGCCTTTTTATTCCATTTGATGATAGAAAAATCATTATTTGATTTACGTTAAATATATTATGTTTACTTGATTGTGTAATCGTGTTGACATAAGTCTAAAAAGTTGCATATTTGGTGGTTTTTTTGAAAATAAATAGAGAAATATCGAAGATATTGTGTTATAGTATTTCCATCTGGGTTTATATCATATTTGAATTTTGATTCTTATATGATTAATGCCTGGGGACTTTATTTGGAGGAGACAAAGATGTCACAGAGAACAGATATTCATAAGGTTCTGATAATTGGTTCTGGACCTATCATCATCGGTCAGGCTTGCGAGTTCGACTATTCAGGAACACAGGCTTGTAAGGCACTTAGAAATTTAGGCTACGAGATAGTACTGGTTAATTCAAATCCTGCTACTATAATGACAGACCCAGAGATGGCTGATGTTACATATATTGAGCCACTCAATGTAAAACGTCTTGAGGCTATTATTGCTAAGGAACGTCCAGATGCGCTGCTTCCTAACTTAGGTGGTCAGTCAGGACTTAACCTTTGCTCTGAGCTTGCAGAGGCAGGAGTATTAGATAAATATAATGTTAAGGTTATTGGTGTCCAAGTTGATGCTATCGAGCGAGGCGAAGACCGTATAGAGTTCAAGAATACTATGAATTCACTTGGTATTGAAGTCGCTAGATCTGAGGTTGCTTACACAGTAGATGAAGCACTCTCTATAGCAGATGAACTTGGATATCCTGTTGTTTTGAGACCTGCTTACACTATGGGTGGTGCCGGCGGCGGTCTTGTATATAACAAAGAAGAACTTCAGGTTGTTTGTGCAAGAGGACTTAAGGCTTCCCTTGTTGGACAGGTTCTTGTAGAAGAATGTGTAAGTGGATGGGAAGAGCTTGAGCTTGAAGTTGTTCGTGATAAAGATGGTAACATGATCACTGTATGCTTCATTGAGAACATTGATCCAATGGGCGTTCATACAGGTGATAGTTTCTGTTCAGCACCTATGCTTACAATCTCTGAAGAGGTTCAACAGAGACTTCAGAAACAGGCTTATGCAATCGTTGATGCTATTCAGGTTATCGGTGGTACAAACGTTCAGTTTGCTCATGATCCTGTATCAGATAGAATTGTTGTTATCGAGATCAATCCTCGTACATCAAGATCTTCAGCGCTTGCTTCAAAGGCAACAGGTTTCCCTATTGCTCTTGTATCTGCAATGCTTGCTTCTGGTCTTACACTTAGCGAGATTCCTTGTGGTAAGTACGGAACACTTGATAAGTATGTTCCAGATGGTGACTATGTTGTTATCAAGTTTGCTCGTTGGGCATTTGAGAAGTTCAAGGGTGTTGAGGATAAGCTTGGTACACAGATGCGTGCCGTTGGTGAAGTAATGTCCATCGGTAAGAATTATAAAGAAGCATTCCAGAAGGCTATCCGATCTCTTGAGAAGGGACGTTATGGTCTTGGTCATGTTAAGAACTTCTATGATATGACAAAGGAGCAGCTCCTTCAGGCACTTATTACTCCATCAAGTGAAAGACATTTCCAGATGTATGAAGCTCTTCGTAAGGGTGCAACTGTAGAAGAGATTCACGAGATTACTAAGGTTAAGACATACTTTATCGAACAGATGAAAGAGCTTGTTGACGAAGAAGAAATGCTCGTCAAGAAGTACGGAGCTAAGGGTGAATCACATCGTCACGGCAAAGTTCCTTCAGATGATGATCTTACAAAGGCTAAGAAGGACGGATTCTCAGATAAGTACCTTTCAGAGATACTTTCAGTCCCAGAGGATTCAATCCGAGAGGCACGTGAAGAAATCGGCGTAGTAGAGGCATGGCAGGGTGTACATGTAAGTGGTACACAGGATGCAGCTTACTATTATTCAACATATTGTGATGTAGATAAAGATGAAGTTAATACGGACAAGCCAAAGATCATGATCCTTGGTGGTGGTCCTAACAGAATTGGACAGGGCATCGAGTTTGACTATTGTTGTGTACATGCTGCTAAGTCACTTAAGAAGCTTGGCTTTGAGACAATCATCGTTAACTGTAACCCTGAGACAGTATCTACTGACTATGATACATCAGACAAGCTTTACTTTGAGCCACTTACACTTGAGGATGTTCTTTCAATCTATAAGAAAGAAAAGCCAGTTGGTGTTATTGCTCAGTTTGGTGGTCAGACACCACTTAACCTCGCAAGTGACCTTCAGAAGAATGGTGTTAAGATTCTTGGTACAAGCCCAGAAGTTATTGATCTTGCAGAGGACAGAGATCTGTTCAGAGCTATGATGGATAAGCTTGGAATTCCTATGCCTGAGGCAGGTATGGCTACAACAGTTGAAGAGGCTGTTGAAATCGCTAACAAGATTGGCTACCCAGTTATGGTACGTCCTTCATACGTTCTTGGTGGACGTGGTATGGAAGTTGTTTACGATGACGAAAGCATGGCAGGTTATATGGAAGCTGCAGTTGGCGTAACACCAGACAGACCTATACTTATTGATAGATTCCTGCATCATGCTATGGAGTGTGAGGCAGATGCTATATCAGATGGTACACATGCTTATGTTCCTGCAGTTATGGAGCATATTGAGCTTGCCGGAGTTCACTCAGGTGACTCAGCTTGTATCATTCCTTCTAAGCATATTTCTGAAGAGAACCTTGCAACTATCAAGGAATACACTCGTAAGATTGCTGAGGAAATGCATGTTGTCGGACTTATGAATATGCAGTATGCAATCGAGGATGGCGTTGTTTATGTTCTTGAGGCTAACCCAAGAGCTTCACGTACAGTTCCTCTTGTATCAAAGGTTTGTGGTATCCGTATGGTTCCACTTGCTACAGATATTATTACTGGCGAACTTACAGGAAGACCTTCACCAGTTCCTGATCTTAAGGAAAGAGAGATTCCTTATTACGGAGTAAAGGAAGCAGTATTCCCATTTAACATGTTCCCAGAGGTTGACCCAATCCTTGGACCTGAAATGAGATCTACAGGTGAGGTTCTCGGAATGTCACAGTCAGCCGGTGGTGCATACTTCAAGGCTCAGGAAGCTGCTAAGGCGGAGATTCCACTTGAGGGTACAGTACTTATCTCACTTAATAAGAGTGAGAGACCTGAAGGACCTGAGGTTGCTAGAATCCTTCATGAAAATGGATTCAAGATTCTAGCTACTGGTAATACATATGAGACTATTGTTGCTGCTGGTATTCCAGCTGAGAAGGTTAAGAAAATGTATGAAGGAAGACCAAACATCCTTGATCATATCTCAAATGGTGACATTCAGCTGATCATCAATTCACCAGCTGGTAAAGAGTCAGTTCATGACGATACATATATCAGAAAATCAGCTATTAAGTATAAGATTCCTTATATTACTACTATTGCTGCAGGTCATGCAGCAGCTGAGGGTATCGACCACATGAAGAAGAGACATCATGGAAATATCCATTCTCTTCAGGAGTGGCATACTTCAATCAAAGAAAAATAAGGATAAAACTTAATTAGTAATATCAAAGAAATCTCTATCGGAGGGACAAAATATTGGAACTTACAGATAAACAGGAATTTCTAAATGGTATCAAAAAGGTGGTTATTTCCGAAGAAGAACTGCAGGGAAAGATTGCTGAGTATGGTAAGCTTCTCAGTCAGGAATATGAAGGAAAGCCTTTATTACTTGTCAGTATTCTGAAAGGAGCATTTATGTTCCTTTCGGATCTGAATAAAAATATGACCATACCTTGCGAGATGGGCTTTATGGCTTGTAAGAGTTATTTCGAAAGTACTGATTCCAGTGGTGATGTAAAGATAGTCTATGACTTGGCGCAGGATATCAGCCGTTATCATGTGGTTATTGTTGAAGATATAATTGATACTGGCCGTACTCTTAGTAAGGTGGTTGAAATGCTTAAACAGCGAGATCCTTTATCGCTTAAGATAATTACTCTGCTGGATAAGCCTGATAGAAGAGTTGTAGATATTGAAGCGGATTATACGCTCTTTACTATTCCTGATTTCTTTGTGATCGGTTATGGACTTGATTATGGTGAGTACTACCGTAATCTTCATTATATAGCTGAATATAATGCCTGATGTTAAAGTATGAATTAAATATGGAGGTGGACATATGGAAAAGTTTTTTAAACTAAGCGAGCGCAAGACAAATGTTAAAACAGAAGTAATAGCTGGTATAACAACTTTTATGACCATGGCTTATATACTTGCAGTTAATCCAAGTATTCTTTCTGCTACTGGTATGGATCCTACAGCGGTTCTTCTTGCAACATGTTTCGCTTCGTTTATTGGAACACTTCTTATGGCACTTCTTGCGAATCTGCCATTTGCACTTTCAGCAGGAATGGGTCTTAACGCATATATGGCTTATACCGTTGTACTTGGTATGGGTTATTCTTGGCAGGTAGCTCTGCTTGCAGTATTTATTGAAGGAATTATCTTTATTGTACTTTCAGTTACTCCTGTTAGAGAGGCTATCTTTAATTCTATTCCACTTGAACTTAAGAGAGCAGTATCAGTTGGTATTGGTCTTTTCATATGCTTTATCGGTCTGCAAAATGCTAAGCTTGTTGTTGGCGGAGCAACACTTGTAGAGATGGTAAGCTTTAAGTCTGAGTTTTCAACTGTTGGTATCACTTCACTTCTTGCACTTATTGGTGTATTTATTATGGCAGTTCTTTATATAAAGAAGGTGCCTGGATCAATTCTTATTGGTATCATCGGTGTATGGATCCTTGGAATTATCTGTCAGGTGGCAGGTATTTATGTACCAAATCCTGATACAGGTTTCTATTCATTATTCCCAAGTTTTGCTATGACTGATTTCACTAAGCTTGGAGAAACATTTGGCCAGTGCTTTAAGGTTGATATGAATGGAGTTGGAATCTTTAACTTTATTGTTGTTGTATTCTCATTTCTGTTTGTTGACCTTTTCGACACACTTGGAACACTTATTGGTGTTGCAACTAAGGCTGATATGCTTGATGAGGAAGGTAAGCTTCCTGCAATCAGACCAGCACTTCTTTCTGATGCTGTAGCTACTGCATCAGGTGCTGTATTTGGTACTTCAACAACTACTACATTTGTTGAGTCTGCTGCAGGTGTTGGAGCAGGTGGTAGAACAGGACTTACAGCTCTTACTACAGCTGTTTTATTCCTTCTTTCAACATTACTTGCACCTATCTTTGTTGCTATTCCTTCTTTTGCAACAGCACCAGCGCTTATCATGGTTGGTTTCCTTATGTTCAGTGGTATTACAGATCTTAAGATGGATGAGGAGAATTATACATCTGCAATTCCTGCTTATATCTGTATATTCTCAATGCCTCTGTTCTATAGTATCTCAGAGGGTATATCACTTGGAGTTATCTCATATGTGATCATTAACCTTTGTACAGGAAATGCAAAGAAGATTAACCCTATAATGTATGTACTTTCAGTTCTTTTTATACTGAAGTATTTATTCTTATAAAATAATTAAAGAAAGATTAGAGTATTAATATGATTGGAATTATTGGAGCAATGGATAAAGAGGTCGACGACCTCAAAGCACTTATGACAGGATTAGAAGGAGCAGCTGAACCTTCTGTTGAAGAACATGCGCGTATGCAGTTCTGGAAGGGATGCCTTTCTGGACATGAGATAGTTCTTGTTCGTTCTGGTATTGGAAAGGTAAATGCGGCAACTGCAGCTGAGATTCTTGCAGCCGTTTATAATGTTCGCGCAATTATCAATACCGGTATTGCTGGAAGCCTTGATGCTGCTATTGATATTGGAGATATGGTTATATCAACAGACGCTATGGAACATGATATGGATGTTGCTGGTCTTGGTTATGATAAGGGTATTGTACCTGACCAGGAGACAAGCGTTTACAAGGCTGATGATGAACTTAGAAAAATTGCTAAGGAATCATGCGAGGCTGTAAATCCGGATATAAATGTATTCGAAGGCCGTGTCGTATCAGGTGATCAGTTTGTTTCTGATAAGGTAGCTAAAGATATTATCGTATCATCTGTAGGTGGTATGTGTACTGAGATGGAAGGTGCTGCTATAGCACATGTTGCCTGGCTTAATAATATTCCTTATCTTGTAATCAGATCAATTTCTGATAAGGCTGATGACAGCGCAGATATGGATTATCCTTCATTCCAGAAGATAGCAATTGAACATGAAGTTAAGCTCATCGTTGAGATGATGCGTCGCATGAAATAGATATAAAGAGGAAAAAATATGGAAAAAATAGCAAGCTTTACAGTAAATCACCTGAATCTTTTCCCTGGAGTATATGTATCAAGACAGGATAAGGTTGGTGCTGAGACAATAACAACATTTGATCTTAGAATGACTGCTCCTAACAGAGAACCTGTAATGAATACAGCTGAGATGCATACAGTAGAGCATCTTGGAGCAACATTCCTTAGAAATAATGAAAAGTATAAGGATCAGATAATCTATTTTGGTCCTATGGGATGTCGTACAGGTTTTTATCTAGTTATAGCAGGAGATTATACATCTGAAGATATACTTCCACTTGTTACAGAGATGTATCAGTTCTGTGCAGACTTTGAAGGAGATATTCCTGGAGCTGCAGCAAGAGATTGTGGTAATTATCTGGACCAGAATCTTCCTATGGCAAAGTTCATATCTAAAAGATATCTTGAAACCTTGACTAACATTACTCCAGATAGACTTACTTATCCAGAATAATAATGTTATCGAAATAATTATATGTCGAAGGGACGTAATATTGGCACATGAATTTCGTGTCATAAGTTACGTCCTTTTGGCATATTATCGCCGTTGACTCTTATTATTTCGTATGGTATAATTTCACGGTTAGTGCCCATTTGTTTTTAAACTAATGGTTTACTAGTCAAAAATTTTAAAAAATGATATAAAGACCTAGAGGTCATAAGGAGGAAATAAATTATGAGTTTAACTTATGAAAAGTTAGAAGGAAACATGGCAGAGCTTACTATTACAGTACCTGCTGAAGATTTTAAGAAGGCTTGTGTTGAAGTTTACAACAGACAGAAGAACAAGTTCCAGCTTGATGGCTTCCGTAAGGGTCACGTACCTATGCAGTTTATTGAGAAGACATATGGCCCAGCTGTATTCTTTGAGGATGCTGCTAATGATCTTATTAACAAGACATATTTTGAAGAGATCAAGGATATTGATCTTGAGATAGTATCTAATCCTGAGATTTCTCTCAGCCAGATTGAGAAGGGTAAGGATTTCATTTATAAGGCTAAGGTTGCTACTAAGCCACCTGTAGAGCTTGGTGATCTTTCTAAGATTGAGATTGAGAAGGTTGACGCTGAAGTAACAGATGAGGATGTTGAGAAGGAGATCGAGTCTAAGCTTAAGGCTAACTCAACAAAGCAGGATGTTACAGACAGAGCTGCACAGGATAAGGATGAAGCTACAATCAACTTCGAAGGATTTGTTGACGGAGTTGCATTTGAAGGTGGTAAGGGTGAGAAGTATCCACTCGTACTTGGTTCAGGTTCTTTCATCCCTGGTTTTGAAGATCAGATTATTGGAAAGAATGTTGGTGACAGCTTCGATGTAAATGTTACATTCCCAGAGAATTATCAGGCAGAGGATCTTGCTGGTAAGGAAGCTGTATTTAAGTGTGAGCTACTTGGACTTAAGGAGACAGTTCTTCCTACACTTGATGATGAGTATATCTCAGATACAACTGATTTTGAGACAGTTGATGAGTGGAAGGCTGATATCAAGAAGCAGGTAACAGAGCGTAAGGAGAAGCAGGCTAAGCATCAGAAGGAAGAGAGAGCTATCGCTAAGCTTGTTGAGCTTTCATCTATGGAGCTTCCTGATCCTATGGTAGCTTATCAGCAGGAAAAGATGATCGATAACTTCGGTCAGCAGCTTATGTATCAGGGTATGAACCTTGAGCAGTATCTTAATATGACAGGTCAGACTCGTGACGATATGAGAGATCAGGTTCGTCCAGAGGCTGAGAAGACAATCAAGAATAGTCTTGTTATTGAGGCTGTTGCTGATGCTCAGGGCTTCGATGTAACTGAAGAAGAAGTTGAAGAAGAAATGAACAAGATGGCTGAGCAGTATAAGATGGAGATCGAGAAGATTAAGGAATTCATGGGTGAGGAGCAGATTGATAGCCTTAAGCATGATATCAAGATGAACAAGGCAATCGAGTACATCGCTTCTCAGGCAAAAGAGAAATAATTAGAATGTAGGAGGTTACAAGTTTATGGCATTAGTACCTACAGTCATTGAAACGACTAACAGAGGCGAGAGAGCCTATGATATTTATTCCAGACTTTTAAAGGAAAGAATCATTTTCCTTGGGGATGAAGTAAATGATGTTACAGCAAGTCTTGTTGTTGCACAGCTTCTTTTCCTTGAGTCTGAGGATTCAAATAAAGATATTAACTTATATATTAATAGCCCAGGCGGTTCTGTAACCGCCGGTATGGCTATATATGACACAATGAATTATATCAAGTGTGATGTATCTACTATCTGTGTTGGTATGGCAGCATCTATGGGTGCCTTCCTTCTTTCAGGTGGTGCAAAGGGTAAGAGATATGCTCTTCCAAATGCTGAGATCATGATTCATCAGCCACTTGGTGGTACTCAGGGTCAGGCTACTGATATGGAGATTGAGGTTGAGCATATGCTCAGAATCAAGAAGAACCTTATTTCTATCATGGCAGATAATGCTGGTAAGGACTATGAGACAGTACTTGCAGACTGTGAGAGAAATAACTGGATGACAGCTAAAGAGGCTCTTGAGTACGGTCTTATCGATAACGTAGTTGAGAATAGAAAATAAATATAAGAGAGATTAAAACATGGCTAATCGTAAAGAGGAGAAGCTTAGATGCTCCTTTTGTAACAAGACACAGGATCAGGTAAGAAAGCTTATTGCTGGTCCTGATGTATATATCTGTGATGAATGTGTAGGAATCTGCGCTGATATTATTGAGGATGAGATCAAGAATATGACTGAGGAAGATGGTGAACTTAGTCTTCCAAAGCCAAAAGAGATCAAAGCATTTCTTGATGATTATGTTATCGGTCAGGAGGCTGCGAAGAAGGCTCTTTCTGTTGCTGTTTATAACCACTATAAGAGAGTTTTAGCAGGAAAGAACTTCGATGTTGAGCTTCAGAAGAGTAATATTCTTATGATCGGACCTACCGGTTCTGGTAAGACATATCTTGCTCAGACACTTGCTAAGATGTTAAATGTACCATTTGCTATTGCTGATGCTACAACATTAACTGAAGCTGGTTATGTTGGTGAGGATGTTGAGAATATACTTCTTAAGCTTATTCAGGCAGCTGACTATGATATAGATAGAGCAGAGCGTGGTATTGTATATATCGATGAGATTGATAAGATTTCTAAGAAGTCCGAGAATGTTTCTATAACCAGAGATGTATCTGGTGAAGGCGTTCAGCAGGCACTTCTTAAGATAGTTGAGGGCACTATTGCTTCAGTTCCACCTCAGGGTGGTCGTAAGCATCCTCAGCAGGAGTTTATTGAGATTGATACTTCGAATATTCTTTTTATTTGTGGCGGTGCATTTGACGGCCTTGATAAGGTAATTGAGAATAGAGTTGGTAAGAAGTCTATTGGTTTTAATGCTGATATCCAGAAGGATAAGACTATCGTTGATTCTGAACTTCTTCGTAAGGTTCAGCCTCAGGATCTTGTAAAGTTTGGTATTATTCCTGAGTTCGTTGGTCGTGTACCAGTTCTTGTTACGCTTGATCAGCTTGATGAAGAAGCTCTTGTCAGCATTTTAACAGAACCAAAGTCTTCAATCGTAAAGCAGTATAAGAAGCTTTTTGAGTTTGATGATGTTGAACTTGAGTTCAATGAGGATGCTCTTCGTGAGGTTGCCAAGGAAGCTATGGAGCGTGCAACTGGTGCCAGAGGACTTAGAGCGATACTTGAGCATTCTATGATGGATGTAATGTATGAGATACCTTCAAATGAGGATATCAAGAAGGTTACTATTACTAAGGAAACTATAACAGAAGGTGCTTCACCTATTACTGAATAAAACTGATAAAAATTATGAAGATTAAAACATCTGAGCTTAGTGGGGTTTTTGGACCTACTTCTAAGCTTCCAGCAGAAACACTTCCTGAGATAGCATTTGCAGGAAGATCTAATGTTGGAAAATCATCTCTAATTAATTCTTTACTCAATCGTAAAAATCTTGCCAGGACATCATCTAGTCCCGGCAAGACTGTAACGATTAATTTCTATAATGTTAATGAGGAATTCTTCCTTGTTGATTTACCCGGATATGGATATGCAAAAGCTTCTCTGACTGAGAGAGCAAAATGGGGGAAAATGATTGAAAAATACCTTGGGACCAGAGAAAGCCTTAAGGCTGTTGTTCTATTGGTTGATATTAGACATGCTCCTACAAAGGATGATGTCATGATGTATAACTGGATAGTGGAAACTGGACTTACTCCTGTTATCGTTGCTACAAAGCTTGACAAGATTAAGAGAAGTCAGAAGGATAAGCAGCTGAAGCTTCTTCGTGACACTTTAGGCATAAAAGCAGACGGAGACATAAATATAGTCCCTTACTCCAGTGAAACGAAGCAGGGACGTGATGAGTTACTCGCTATTCTTTCTTTATTCCTTTGACCAAAGTTCATTAACAAGGTATTGATAAACATCGGTACTTTTTGAACGCCAGTTATCACAGATTGATCTGGCCATGTCTTTGGTTGGTACATTGATTCTAATATCTAAAAGCGTTTCGCGACGCTCCATGATAGCACATTTTACTGTGTATTCGTTATGTTCGTTGAATATAAAATCTGCAATGATTTCTGATTCATTCTTTAGGTTGATTTTTTCTTCCTTGAAATATTCTCTGATTTCTTGTTTAATGTTATTGGAGATTCTGTTTTCAAAGTAGAAAAGAGCTTCTTCACCAAGATTTGTGATCTTATAATGTTTTGTATTTCGGATTGTACTTACTGATATAAAGTCTTTATCGATCAGTTCGCTGATCGATTCGTGTATATTAAAAAGGTTCGTATATCCCTTGTCTTGAATGAAATTTGTAATCTGAGCGTTTGTCAGAGTATATTCATCTATTCTATCAAGCATATATAAAATTATTAATTTATATAGCATTAGATTTTGGTTTTCCATACTGTAACCCCACATGAAAGTTAAATAAGAATATTAGACCGTGAAAAACGGTGTGTTTTATAGGATAACCCTGTTGGGTGATATTTTCAAGAGTGAATTGATTTGAAAGGAGAAAATATGGATCTGAAAAATAAAAAAGTGACCGTCATCCGT
>R24__coassemble_1299_pt1 | contig 13659 bp, 11 predicted proteins | sample R24__metabat2_high_PE_052 | metagenome-assembled genome bin R24 | reverse complement strand
GTTGCATATTGGAAAGATAAGGATTCTGATAAGGAAATGAAAATAATTTTACCTCAAGTGGTAATGCGAAAAAATATTTAATCTTTCGAATAGAAATATAATGAAGTATAATATGTTTGGCAGGCGTAAACTCCATCAGGGAAGGGGGTCTATGTCAAATAAACATACAGTTATAAGAGTAGACAAGATAATATTTAAAAGTAAACAGAATATCCCATGGAGAGATGTGAAAGAATACTTGAGTAAGTTCATGGGAAAAGTGTTTATTGTATCAAAGTATAATGATGAAATAGTATTTAACTATGAATCAAAGAACGAATATGTTGGTTCTAATTATACGGTAAGAGCTCGTGGAGCTATTGCAAAAGCAAAAGCAAATATCGTTCAAGTATTACCAGAATTAGTTTGTTCTGCTACTAATCGGAGATGGGACATTAATAAGTCACCTAAGCATATCGGTAATGCAAAAGGTGGATGGTACAGATATGATGTATATTTTGAAATTCCGGTGAAGTCAGAAAGTGAAGATTTATATAGCTGGAACAGCTACCGAGCAACATTAGTTGTAAGAATCAATGATGGTAAGTTGTATTTTTACGATATAATAAACATAAAAAAAGAAGCACGTAACCTGGGAGCATCATAGTTATATGAAAAAAACCCAGTAAAAAACTGCTTCTTTTTAGATATGATAGAGCTATACATTGCTTTTGTCAAGAATAATATAAAAGAGGCGTGAAAACGCCTCTTTTTGTGGTATAATAGATAAGTTACATGCGAAAAAAGAACCAAAAGAAATCAGGTGAAGAAAGATGGTTTTCAGAAGAGTAGAAGCAGACATCGATTTAGATGCCATAAGATATAATATTGAGACAGTGAAGGCACTTAATCCTTCGGATAGAAAGGTGTGCCTTGTTATAAAGGCAGATGCATATGGTCATGGCTCTGTGATGCTAGCTAAAGAGTTTAGAGATATAGCAGATTATTATGCAGTAGCTACTATAGATGAGGCAGTGGAACTGAGAAATGCAGGAATCGATACGCCAATTCTGATTCTTGGATATACAGATGAGTCTGATTATATATATGCACTTAAGTACGATGTTACACTTGCTATATATGATGTTGCTGAGGCAAAAGTATTATCTGATATTGCAGTTAAGGATGGAGTGAAGGCTAAGGTACATATTAAAGTTGATTCTGGAATGAGTCGTATAGGATTCCAGTGCGACGATGAAGGCGTAGCCGAAGCTATGGCAGTTTATGGTCTGGAAGGACTGGATGTTGAAGGGATCTTCACACATTATGCAAAGGCGGATTATCTAGATAAGAGCGATGCAAAGACTCAGTATGATAAGTTCTCATGGTTTGTTTCGGAAATGGAACAGCGAGGCGCCACATTTGCTATCAGACATATAGATAACAGCGCTGGTTCTATGGAGATCCATTCTGAAGGCTTCGATATGATGCGTCTTGGTATCGTAATCTATGGCCTATATCCATCTGAAGAGATAGATAAGTCAGTTGTGTTAAAACCAGCTATGTCACTAAAGTCAAAGGTTATTCATGTTAAGACTCTGCCAGCTGGAAGAGGCATTGGATATGGATGGTCATTCGTTACTGAGAAAGAGACTAGGGTAGCTACTGTATCAGTGGGTTACGCTGATGGATATTCGAGAGCACTTTCAAATATTGGAAAAGTACTGATTCATGGACAGTACGCCCCTATACTTGGAAGAGTCTGTATGGATCAGATTATGGTAGATGTGACAGATATAGATGAAGGCAAGTTTGAGTTCGAGAAAGTAAAGGTTGGAGATGAGGTTGTTCTCTTCGGAAGACAGGGCGATAATATCATTTCTGTTGAAGAGATAGCGGAGCCTGCTAACAGCTTCAATTATGAAGCAGTTTGTAACATCTCACGCCGAGTTGAAAGAGTATATTTTAAGGGCGGAAAAGAGGTCGCTGCAAAGAATTTTCTGATTGACTAGAGGGGACTATTTTTCTTTAAGTCTCGGCTACGGAACAGTTACATATTATAGATATTTATGGTATAATATAGTATCACGTTTTTGATAGGAGTTTTATGTTTAAGAAGAAAGACGAAGAACAGGTTGAGGAAGAGATTCTCTCCATGGTCGAGGAGGGACAGAAGTCCGGATTCATCCAAGAGGATGAGGTAGAAATGATATCGAACATCCTTGATCTTGATGACATGGAGGTTCGTGAGATTATGACTAACCGAAGCAAGATATATGCGGTTAGTGCTACATCTCAGGTTAAGGATGTCATAGAGGACTGTCTTGAGAGTGGATATTCTAGATATCCTGTTTATGAAGAAGATATAGATAATATAGTTGGTATACTTCATTTGAAAGATATGACTAAGCAGTACATCCATCAGCCAGATACTGTGGTCAGTGAACTGGTGGAGGAAGCGCTTTTTATTCATCCAGCATTTGATACACTGAAGCTGCTTAAGAAGATGCAGAAAGAGAAAAAGCACATGGCCATCGTTCTTGATGAATATGGTCAGACAGATGGACTTGTTACTCTGGAGGATGTGCTTGAGGAGATAGTTGGTAATATCTGGGATGAGCATGATTCTGAAGTTGAAGAGGTTCGTGAGGCTGCCATCGGCGATGGATATGTTGTTGATGGAATGATCAAGCTTCATGATCTGGAGGATGAGATTGAGGGGCTGGAGTTTCCAGATACAGATATTGAAACACTTAACGGATTTCTCCTTTATAAGCTGGGCGGATTTCCTAAGGATGAAGGCAATATCAAGATTGATTATGGAGGATTCTCTTTTGAGTCTCTGGAGATAGAGGACAAACTCATTAAATCAGTCAAAATTACGAAGAATAATAATCAGAAAGAAGAGGAAAAATAAATGTCAGGACATTCTAAATTTGCAAACATTAGAGCTAAGAAGGAAAAGAACGATGCCGCTAAGGGTAAGGCATTCACAGTCATTGGTCGTGAGATCGCTGTAGCAGTTAAGGAGGGTGGCCCTAACCCAGAGAACAACTCTAAGCTTCGCGACGTTATAGCAAAGGCAAAGGCTAACAACATGCCAAATGATACTATCGAGCGTGGTATCAAGAAGGCAGCTGGTGATCTTGAGAACGTTAACTTCTCATACAACACATATGAGGGTTATGGCCCAGGCGGAATCGCTATCATCGTAAAGTGTCTTACAGATAACAACAACAGAACTGCTGGTAATGTAAGAAGTGCATTTACAAAGGGCGGCGGATCAATCGGTGTTACAGGTTGTGTATCTTACATGTTTGACGAGAAGGGTCAGATAATTATTGATAAAGAAGAAGTTGAAATGGATGCGGACGAGCTTATGATGTTCGCACTTGATGCTGGAGCTGAGGATTTCTCTGAGGAAGAAGATTCATATGAGATCATTACTTCTCCTGCAGATTTTTCAGCTGTTAGAGATGCATTTGACAAGGAAGGAATTGCTATGGCTTCAGCTGAGGTTACAATGATTCCTCAGAACTATGTATCTGTAACAGATCCTGATGTTCAGAAGAATCTTGATAAGATCCTTGATCTTCTGGATGCAGATGACGACGTAGAAAGCGTTTACACTAACGTGGAATAAGTAACGATTACGAAGTAAGGGGGTGGCGCGTATGGAAAAATTCGTGGTTACAATAGCTAGAGAATACTGCTCAGGTGGACAGAAGATAGCTAATCGTCTTGCTGAGGAACTTGGGGTAAATTGTTATAACAGTGAGATGCTGAGACTTGTATCCAAGAATGAGAATATGGAGTCTGGCAATGTGGCAAATGACGATCTGATCAAGGATACATCGCTCTTTGATGTAGCTAAGGAAATATATTCTGATCCACTTCCAACACCAAATATTGACGATGTTCTTACTTCAAAGATTCCGGATGATGATCTTGCATATATTAGAAACATATATGATTATCAGTCTGAGATCATTACTGAACTGGCGCGTCGTGAGTCCTGCGTTATTGTTGGTAGATGTGCCAACTATATCCTGAAGGATAATCCATACGCAGTTAATGTTTTTGTTCATGCTCCGATAGGTTTTAAGTTAAAGAGAGCTCAGTCCAGACATTATATGCCAGAGGCAGAGCTGAGAAACTATCTTGCTAAGGTCGATGAACGTAAGGCTGATTATTATCTCAAGTATACAGGATGTGAGTGGACAGATATTAAGAACTATGATCTGTCTCTCGATACATCTGAACTTGGAATCAGCGGATGTGTGGATCTTATAAAGAAGTTTATAAAAATCAAGCAGAGCAACGAGAATTACTAAAGAGTTATTATCCTGAGTATTAACGAGGGACCTATAAATACGGAGGGGTTGTCTATGAAGAGAGTAGCGTATATTGCATCAGAGTGTGTACCATTTATCAAGACCGGTGGTCTGGCAGACGTTGTTGGTACATTACCTAAGAAGTTCGACCGAAATGAATATGATGTGCGCGTCATCATTCCGAACTATATGTGTCTTCCTGAAAAGTACAAGAAGAACATGAAATATATCACTCATTTCCATATGGATATTGGCTGGAAGCAGCAGTATGTTGGCGTTATGTATATGGAATATGAAGGCGTACCTGTATACTTCATTGACAACGAATACTACTTCAATGGATTTAATATCTATGGAGATGTAAAATGGGATATTGAGAAGTACTGCTATTTCTGTAAGGCAGCACTTTCAATCCTTCCTAGCATTGGCTTCAGACCTGACATTATTCATTGCCATGACTGGCAGTCAGGACTTGTGCCAGTATATCTTAAAACACTTTTCGCATCGAATCCATTTTACCAGGGAATCAAGTCGGTTATGACTATTCATAACTTGCAGTTCCAGGGACGTTGGGATATCAAGACAATCCAGGAATACTCTGGACTTCCTGATTATCTCTTTACGCCAGATAAGCTGGAAATGAATAAGGATGCATCTATGCTGAAGGGTGGTCTTGTTTATGCTGATAAGATCACTACAGTATCTAATACATATGCTCACGAGATTCAGACTCCTTACTATGGTGAGGGACTTGACGGTCTGCTTCAGGCTCGTTGGCAGAGTCTCTGGGGAATCGTAAACGGAATCGATTACGACATCTTTAATCCTTCAAAGGATGAAAAGATTGCATGTAAATATAATACACGTAATTTCAAGAAGAATAAGGCTAAGAACAAGCTGGCTCTTCAGAAGGAGCTTGGTCTTCCTGAGGACGAAAATGTATACGTTATGGGTATTGTTTCGAGACTTACTGATCAGAAGGGTCTTGATCTTATCGATCACATAATGAATGACATGATGACTGATGGAACACAGCTGGTTGTTCTTGGTACTGGTGACAGACGTTACGAGGATATGTTCAGATATTATCAGGGCTTCCATCCTGCTAAGTTATCTGCAAATATCTACTTCAGTGACGAGCTTTCACATAAGATTTATGCTGGTTGTGATGCTATACTCGTTCCTTCAAGGTTTGAGCCTTGTGGACTTACACAGCTTATGGCACTTAAGTATGGTTCACTTCCTATCGTTCGTGAGACAGGCGGACTTAAGGATACAGTTGAACCTTACAATGAATTTGAAGGAACTGGAACAGGCTTTAGCTTCGCTAACTATGATGCTAGAGAACTGCTTAATACAATTAATTATTCTAAGCATATCTTCTTCGATGACAAAGCTGCATGGCAGTCAATGATGAAGCGTGCTATGGAGCAGGACTTCAGCTGGGATAAGAGTGCTAAGCTTTACGGACAGCTTTATTCAGAATTATAAGGACAGATAATGGCATACGACGGAATAGTAATTAGTAATGTGATACATGATATTAAGACAGAGTGTCTTGGAGGGCGAGTTGTGAAGGTGCAACAGCCCTCCAGCGACACTGTCACATTTACCATAAAAGGATTTAAAGGGCAGACGAAGCTTTATATGTCAGTGAATAACTCGCTGCCTATCGTTTATATCGCTGACGCATTACCACAGGCACCTATGCAGGCGCCTGCCTTTTGTATGCTTCTGAGAAAGCATCTTGGTAATGGTCGACTTACTGATATCCGTCAGCCAGGTTTTGATAGAGTATTTGATTTTGTATTCGAGCATCTTGATGAGATGGGAGATCTTACAGAACGTCATCTGATAATCGAGATCATGGGACGTCAGAGTAATATCATTCTGACAGATGCTGATTATATGATCATGGACTGCATGCGTCGTGTGATGCCAGATCTGGGGGCAGCTCTTACTGATGATTCTAAGAAGGATAGTGTGAGAATCCTTTTCCCAGGACAGAAGTATGAGGCTCCGGATTCACAGGGGAAGCTTAATCCCGTAGATGAAGAGATGCCATTTGACCGAGATGTTTTTGAGAAGAATCTTGTATCAAAATCAGTTCCGATTCCTAAGGCAATCTTTACTTCTATTACAGGTTTTTCTAAATCAACTGCAGAATATATTGTTGATGCTGCTGGTGTGGATGGAAGAAAGAGCTTTGCAGATTTAAGTGCGGATGAGACAGATAAAATCTTTGACGCTATAAGTCTTACAATTAAGAATATCAAGGCGGGAGAGTATAGCCCGAAACTTATATATGTTGATGGAAGTCCAAAGGATTATCTATCTATTACAAATTTTGGAGATAAAACTAAGGAAGCTGATTCGGATTTAGATAACGCAGATACCATATCCAGAATCCTGATAAGATTCTATAGTGAAAAAGAAAAACAGATAAATGTAAGATCTAAGGCCTCGGACATTAAGAAGGTGCTTCAGACTGCTATAGAACGTGCGTCAAGAAAATATGATCTTCAGCTTGGTCAGCTGGCTGATACTGAGGATAGAGATAAATATAGAATATATGGGGAATTGCTTAACACCTATGGCTATGAGCTGAAGGGTGGAGAGAGTAGTCTTACCTGTCTTAATTATTATGATAATCAGGAGACTAAAATTCCTCTTGATACAACACTTACGGCTCAGGAAAATTCTCAAAAGTATTTTGCTAAGTATAATAAGAAGAAGCGTACTTGTGAGGCTCTTACTGAGTTTGTAAAGCAGACTAAAGAAGAACTTGATTATCTTCTTTCTGCCAGACATAGTCTTGAACTGGCGGAGAATGATACGGATATAGCGGAGCTCAGATCGGAGCTGGAAAAGGCTGGGGTTATAAAGAAGAAAACCTCAAGTAAGGGAGCTAGAAAGATGGCTGCTGGAAAGCCACTTCACTTTATTTCCAGTGATGGCTACGATATATTTGTTGGAAAGAATAATATTCAGAACGATGAGCTTACTTTTGGACTGGCTACAGGAAAGGATATCTGGTTCCATGCGAAAAAGATGCCTGGGTCACATGTTATCGTTAAGGTGAAAGAAGATGATATGAGACTTGAGGATGTGCCAGACAGGGTTTTCGAAGAAGCGGCTGGGCTGGCTGCATTTTATTCCAGCGGTTCAGATGAGTCGGATAAAAACTCTGCAGTGGAGAGTTCACAAAAGATTGAGATTGATTATACAGAACGTAAGAATCTGAAGAAGCCTCCACAGGCTAGACCAGGTTACGTTATATATCATACAAACTATTCAATGATGGCTGCGCCATCTCTGGGGAATTTACAGCAGTTGACATAATGTATTTGCTAAGATAGTGTTGGGGAAAATATTACACTATTTTAGTACACTAAGGGGAAGTGTATGCATTTGATTATTGATGAATTCCATATCGCATTCTATGCAGTGGCATTTCTTGTGTCATTTACTATTTTAATGCAATCAATCATTCAGAGAAGAACGGATAGAGCTCATAATCTGGCGTTTATTCTTATGGTTGGAATTATTATGACAAACTCTGTTACTGAGACCGTATCAGAGTTTATGAAACCATACATCACTAAATCAGATACATGCATGTTTATTGATGAAGTATGTCATATCATGTACTTCATGTTTCATGTTCTTATTGCACCAGTTTTCTTCTTTTATGAGCTGTGTTTAACGGATGCTATAAAAAAGAGAAGAGATTATCAGGTGGTCATTTTCAGTATTCCTATAGTTTTTATGGAATTACTGGTCCTTTCAAATCCTGTAACAGAAGTCCTGTTCTATCACAAAAATGGTGAATTTCAACGAGGCCCTGCTGAATATGGTGTATATGTTATTTAAGCGGTTTATATGTGTCTTGCTATTGCCTGCATATCAAAGTATTGGAATGCTATTAAAATTAAAAAACGACTCTCTATTCTTTGTTTCATGGGTGTAGTTGTTTTAGGTCTTGCGATTCAGTTTGTTTATCCAGATATTAGATGCGAGCTTTTTGCTGAAGCACTGGGAGCTCTTGGCATAATGCTTCTTATGGAGAATGAAGATGACCGTATTATGGCGGAGACGGCAATATATAATCGTCATGGTCTGGAGATTGATCTGGAAACAAATATTAAGCTGGGTCTTAGCTGTAATATTCTGAGTCTCAGGATCACAGACGTAGGAACAAGTCTTAGAAGTATAGGTCTTACTAATATTAATAATCTGACAAATGATATTGCTGAATATCTGAAAACTAAGGTTCAGAGATTCTATATCTATAACATTGATCCTAGCCAGTTCATTATCCTTCTTGGTGATAAGGATACGGAGGATCATCAGCGAAAGTTTAGAAAATTGTTTAAAAACTATGAGCCAATGATTTCTATTGATGAATTGACTGAAGATTTACTTGCACGTTTTAAGGGCAACTGGAACATGGGTAAGACAAAGACCAGTCTGAATCCAGTGATCATCAAGGCGAATATTCCTAATGACTTTAAAACAGTTGAAGAAGTATTCTTCTTTATTGATAGTCCTATTCCAAAGCAGCTGGATAAGCAGGTACTGGAAGGGGATGATCTGGGATATCTGCTTAGAAGAACTGAGGTGGAAAATGCTATTCACCGAGGTCTGGCTGAAGAAGGCTTTGAAGTTTATTATCAACCTGTTTATGAGTTGAGTACAAAGAAGCTTTATGGTGCTGAGGCTCTCCTCAGACTTCATGACAAGGAACTTGGTCCAATATTCCCAGATGAATTCATTCCAGTAATCGAACAGATGGGTCTTATTGATGACGTGGATAACATGGTTCTCGGTAAGGTTTGTGAGTTTATTGAAAGTGGTATTCCTGAAAGAGCGGGAATGCGTACATTAAATGTAAACTTATCAATGATCCAATGTATGCAGAAGGGCTTTGTTGACCGCATCAACCAGATAGTTGATAGCTATAAGGTTGATAAGCATATGATCACATTTGAGATTACAGAATCAGTTGGTGCTGATGACTATAAAAAGCTTGGGGAGATTATTACTGAACTGAAGTCCAGTGGATATCAGTTTGCAATGGATGATTATGGAACAGGTTATTCCAACATTCAGTCAATCTTTTCTCTGGACTTTGATGTGGTTAAGATAGATAAGAGTATTCTCTGGGCAGCTGAGAAGGGTGACCTGGGAATGACAATTCTTACTAACAGTATCAATATGATTCGACAGATGAAAAAGAAGATAGTAGTAGAAGGCGTGGAGACAGAGTCACAGATACACCTGCTTGAAGATTTAGGGGTTGATTATCAGCAGGGCTTCTACTTCTCAAAGCCGATACCGAAGGAGGATTTCATCCGAGAGATTCTCGGCGTTACAGATTAGTTTCGGGGGACATTAGATGTTACGTGATTATAGCAGGGAGTATAAGGAAAAACTTCGCACTCCTGAAGAAGCAGTAAAAGTAGTAAAAAGCGGAGACTGGGTTGATTACACCAGTTCGCTTGGTATGCCGGTTCTTCTTGATGCTGCTCTGGCTAAGAGAAGAGATGAGCTGGAGGAAGTGAAGATCCGAGGTAATCTGATACCAGGACCTATAGAGGTTGCAGAATGTGATCCCTCGCAGGAACATTTTGTATATCATAGCTGGCATTGTTCTTCCTACGAGAGAAAGCTTACTGACCGAGGACTTTGCTACTACATACCTATGGTGTTCCAGTACAATGCCGCATATTATGAATTCTTTATTGATGTAAATGTGGTTATGGTCAGTGTGGCTCCTATGGATAAGCACGGCTATTTTAATTTTTCAGTTAATACAGGTGTTGCAGGCCCAATCTGTGAAAAGGCCGATATCGTTATTGTTGAAGTTAATGAACATATGCCAAGAATTCACGGCGGTTCAAATGAATGCATCCATATATCAGATATCGACTATATCGTTGAGGGCGAGCATGCACCATTTAAAAATCTGCTACCTGTACAGCCTCGTGAACTGGACTGGAAGATAGCAAGTCATATAATTCCTTATATCGTGGATGGAGCAACTCTTCAGCTTGGAATAGGTAGTATTCCTAATGCAGTAGGTGCGCTTCTTTCAGAGTCTGATATCAAGGATCTTGGAATGCATACCGAGCTTTGCACGGATGCGTATCTAGAACTTTACCGTTCGGGTAAACTTACCAATAAACGTAAAACAATAGATAGAGGAAAGGGCGTCTTTGGATGTGCAGTCGGTTCAACTGAGCTGTATGAGTGGCTGGATGATAATCCGGGAGTTGCTGCGTATCCGATAGAATACGTTAACAGGCCATTTGTCATTGCACAGATAGATAACATGGTTTCGATAAATGGATGCGTTGCTGTGGATCTTTATGGACAGGTGGCATCGGAAAGCTTTGCGGGCAGGCATATAAGTGGTACAGGTGGACAGCTGGACTTCTTAACAGGTGCTTCGGCATCACACGGGGGAAAGGCATTTATCTGTATGGCTTCACGTTTTAAGGAAAAAGACGGCTCTTATAAATCTTGTATTACACCACAGTTTAACGGCGACATTATTACCTCGCCTCGTAGTCAGGTTTATTTTATAGCTACTGAGTTTGGTGTTATAAATCTGGAAGGAAAATCCACTTGGGAGCGTGCCGAGGATCTTATCTCCATAGCCCATCCGGATTTTCGTGATGAGCTGATCAAGGAGGCTGAGAGTAGAAAGATATGGCGCCGTTCAAATAAGAGATAACTTTATAGCGAAGGGACTTTTTTGGTGATCATAGGGGAATGAAAACTATACCTGGACCTTTTGCAAGCGAAGATGGACTGGGCAGAATACTTTGGAAAAAATAAAATATCATCCTTAGGGATGATATACAAGGTATATGATATTTGCTATGATAACGGTATCTGGTTCTGAATTTTTCAGAACTGAATATATAGTATTTATAACATAGGGAGGTTTTTAATATGGGACTTTTTGATGCAAAATTCTGTGATATCTGTGGGGAGAAGATAAGCCTTATGGGTAACCGTAAGCTGGAGGATGGTAATATGTGCAAGAACTGTGCATCTAAGCTTTCTCCATTCTTATCAGGAAGAAGACATACAACTCTTGATGAGATAAAGCAGCATCTTGAGTATCGTGAGCAGAACAAGCAGAGAGTTGCTGCGTTCAATCCAACTATGGTTCTTGGAAACGATACAAAGGTTTATGTTGATCAGAACACAGGAACATTTGCAGTATCATCAGCACGTGACTGGAGATCTACAAATCCTGATATTATTGATATCAGCCAGGTTTCAAGCGTATTTACTGAGGCTCAGGAACATAAGAAGGAGCTGTTCAGAAAGGATTCAGAGGGAAAGAATGTTCCTTATAATCCTAGAAGATATGAGTATTCTTATGAGTTTGAGACAACTATAAATGTTAATTCACCATATTTTGACGAGATTAAGTTCGAACTTACAACTATGTCAAGTCGTCCAAGGCAGAGAGGCGATATGTCATATAATAACTTCGAACAGATGGGTATGCAGATTCAGCAGGCTCTTTCTGGTGGCCGTATGGGCATGGGAATGGGTATGCAAGGTGGCGTGGGCCAGATCGGCGGAATGCAAGGCGGCATGGGAATGCAGGGCGGCATGGGCCAGATGGGTGGAATGCAAGGCGGCATGGGAATGCAAGGTGGCATGGGCCAGATGGGTAATGCTATGGCTGGTGGCATCGGTGGTCTTGCTGGACAGGCTATCGGCGCCGTTGCAGGAGCAGCTATGGATGGTCTTGCTGGAAATGACATGCAGAGCCAGATGATGCAGCAGCAGAGACAGCAGCAGATGCAGGGCATGCAGCAAGGTATGGGAATGCCAGGACAGATGGGTGGAATGCCACAGCAAGGTATGCCACAGCAAGGAATGCCACAGCAGGGCATGGGAATGCCAGGACAGATGGGCGGAATGCCACAGCAAGGTATGCCACAGCAGGGCATGGGAATGCCAGGACAGTTTGGACAGATGCAGGCAGGTGGCCAGTGGGTATGTGATTGTTGTGGAACAACCAATACAGGCGATGTATGTACAGCCTGCGCAAATCCACGTCCTATGTAAATAAAATACAAAAAATGCTTTTGACATTTTTTTGATATTCTTATATAATGTGCTTAACGAAGCAGTCGGAGGGTGAGTGCACATCACCCGACCCGGTTAGCGGAGTTGATAAGTAATAAGATTAGCCGTTCTTCCGCTGTCGAACGTCAGGACGGCTTTTCTTATGGGCAAAATAAAGTTTAACTAGTCCGATAATTAGCTTGATTATCGATATTACAGTGGTAATAACTTCATATTTACTCATAGGCCTCACCTCCTTTCGGAACAACACCGCTTCCGAGTTAGGTGAGGAGCACGTCCCCCGACTGCATGGTTAAACACATTATTATTGTTTGACATGCAGTTGTTTTATTTTGTGAGGTAAAGAATATGCAACCAATACTAATTCCAGAAAACTTGAAAAAGGCTCGTGAAGCACTTGGTATAACAAGGGTTGAGGCAGCTCGCCGAATGAATATTCCTCAGAGTTCATATGTTAGGTATGAGAAGGGAACTCGTAAACCTACTCATGCCACGATAACGCAGATGGCCCAGGTTTTAGGAACCAGCGTAGATTATTTAACAGGACAAAAAAATAAGTCGGAACAACAATCGATAGTTCTAGATAGAAACGAAGATAAGATAATGTTTGAGATAGCTGAAGGTGGGAAAGATCTTGATGAGGAAAAGCTAAAGAAGCTTTTACTCGCTTATTATGAAATAGCTGGTATCAAGAAGAAGTAAGAGAGGCATAGCATGAGATACAAGATATCACCATCCAGAATAGGTGATTATTTCGTTCATAACTGTGATAGATATATGGTCTACGACGGTCTCAGCAACCATGATAGAAAAATGATCGGCTGGGATGAAGATAAAGACTTCAATATGGTAGCAAAGCAGGCTGGTGAAGCCTGGGAAACAGAGGTGTTATGTAAACTAGAAGAACGTGGTGAATATGTTGCCATGGTTCCTGGCGATAATATGTCTCTTAGTAAAGCTGATAGAGAAGCCCTGGCTGCTCATCGAAGAGATGAAACCATACGTTTTCTAAGAGAAGCAAAGCCGGGTTATATTTATCAGGCAGTTCTATATATTAATGATTCTTTCTGTAATGAATACATGTACAAGGTGGATAGATCTCAGATCATATGGAATGATTCCATGTCTGATCTAGTCAGGGTTGAGTACGATGAGGAAAGAGCCTGTCCAAAGTTTTCCGTTATTGATATGAAACACGCAACACGAGCAAATAATAATCAAAACATAC
>R24__coassemble_1296_pt1 | contig 13688 bp, 11 predicted proteins | sample R24__metabat2_high_PE_052 | metagenome-assembled genome bin R24 | reverse complement strand
TATAACTACCCCATTTCCGCCTGAGACCCACCTAGAAAAGCTAAGATCTTTTGTTATTGGAAGCATCAAACAGGAACCAAATGTATAAAACACAGAATAAATCCCGAGTCCAATAGCTATTAATGTAAAATGTTGTTCTCTAGTCACATGTTCAATAATTACATTAAAGTATCTGTGTAGAAAATAAATAATAAAATATGTCGAAAAGAACCAATACTTATTCGATGAAAGTGGTAATAACATCCTCACAATAAAGTTTATATCAGCACTTCCATGATTATACCAAATGCAGATCATACCACAAAAAATGGAGAAAAAATAAACCTGCATATAAAGTCTAATCGCTTTTTTCCAAGAAAACTTCTTATCTTTCGAAAGGTAATACCCTGTAACTAACATAAATACAGCATTACAGATTCCTCCCCATATACGACTAGTCGCGAGAATCACCCAGTTAAAGGTAATCGGGGCTGTTGCAGAAAGACTAACAGAACCATGATCTGAATAATGAAATGCAATGACCATGAACATACAGATAATCTTCAGCAAGTCTATCCCTAAATTTCTTTTTCTACCAGACTTTGACTTCAATGTTCACTTCCTCTTTACTACTGTACAAGTGTAGGATCTATCTCAATAATTTTCTTCTTTGTATCTTCAAGACTGTCCTTACACTGTTTAGAAAGCTTTACACCTTCTGCATAAAGATTCATAGCCTCATCTAGTGAAATGTTCTGATCACTAAGCTTTTGATTAATCTCTGCGAGTCTATCAAGACCCTTTTCTATACTAAAAACGGTATTATCATCCATTACCTGTTTCCTCCAATATTTTAGTAACTTCAGCCATAAAGACGCCATCATGCATCTTGACTGAAACCTCGGAACCAACACTCAAATCAGACACATTTGCAACTGCACCACTATCTGTCTGAACGTAACCAAAACCACCAACAAGCTTCTTTGCAGGATTAATAGCTACTAACTTATCATACTCATTTGCAAACCTTTTTCTCTTGTCATCAAACAAGATTCTCATATTATTCCGAATACCTTCAGAAAGCTGTTCATACCTCATTGTTCGATTATCTAACAGCTTTGCTGGACTATTAGCATATATACCTGCACTAAGTACATTTAGAGAACTAAGTCGTATATTTAATATGCGATTCATACTACTCTGCATACTAGCAAACTTATTCTCCAGATCTTTATTCTTATTTTCCAACATCAAAAAAGGATTATACTTTTCTATCTTAAGCTTATGTTCATCTATAACACGCTCATATATGCTAACAATATTAGTTATATTTCTGTATAAATCCCTTCTAGCTATATCTAGCTTTTCTAATTCTGAAACCACATCAAAAACAGCCTCGAAAGCTGCATCCGTAGGAGTAATCGCAATCTTATCATCAGCAAAATCCGCAAGCGTCCTGTCTGGCGTGTGACCTGTTCCAGCTATCAAATAAGTATTACAATTATATACCGCCTCAACAACAGATGGATCATCAAAGGCAGTTAAATCCCCGGCGCTTCCACCACCTCTACCAATGATAATGATGTCTACCATTCCATCGAAATACTTTATCGCTCTTACGATACCCGCAGCAGCACCATCTCCCTGAACATTTACAGGATAAAGATACATCTGCACATAAGGGTTCTTCTTTGAAACTGTGTGTTCGATATCTGCTATAGCATCGCCAGTGGCAGAAGTAACAATTCCGATAGCCTTAGGATACTTAGGTCCTTCCTTTTTCTTATGAGTTTCATCAAAATAGCCCTTTGCTTCAAGCTCTCTTCGACGTCTCTCATACTCAGCCTTTGCCTCACCTTTTTCATCATTTGTATAAAGATTATTTACAATGATTGTCAAGGTACTACTATTGTCAAACACATCAATAGAACCATAGATCGTAACAACATCACCATCTTTTATTTTTGTTCTATCTTTGTTATATCGATTCTTTCCATCCCACCAGCTACACTTAATTAATAAAGGTCCTTTCGAGCCAGAAACTTTCTGAATAAGATTAAAGTATATATGCTGCTTACCAGTACTCTGATTTCTATTAATCTTATAACTCTGAACCTCACCCTTAATTCGAAAGCCACCAAGAAGAAGATCTCTTGACAAAGCATTTTCAACTCTTTCGTAAAAAGATTTAACGGTGAGTATATCATTTATGCTATTGTTATTTGCTCCAGAATCAATCATATATTAACCAATTATTCCCGAAAGAACTCCATTGATAAATCCAGCCGAATTTTCATCACAATAACTCTTAGCCAGTTCTACTGCCTCATTAATAGCAACCTTCTCTGGAATATCGTCATCATAATCAATCTCATAGATAGCGAGTCTCAGTATTGCAAGTTCGCTCTTACCCAGACGTCTGATCTTCCATTTGTTGCTATGCTTATCCAGCTTCTTATCTATCTCAGCAAGATTCTCCTTGATAGCAGCGACCTTAGTATCAATATAATCTCTATCCTTTTCAGAGATTTTCTCATCCGCCACAATCTCCATCTCAGGCACATCACCCTCATAGAATGGAAACTGAAAAATAGTCTGAAAAATTCTCTCTCTTAATTCATGTCTTGTCATAAATCTATCCCTAATCTTATATTATTTGAATGAGTCAAAAGGGCTCAAAGCCAAATCGACTCATTTTACTCAGCAAAATCGATTCCAGATACCTTAACGTTAATAACTGAACACTCAAGACCAGTCATTGTAAGAAGTGTAGTCTTAACCTTGTCCTGTATCTCCTTGGATACATCAACAATATTATAACCAAACTTAACCTCAACAGAAACATCAACCTTAACCTTATCATCCTCATACTGAACGATGATACCCTTAGAAAGGTTGTTCTTTCCAAGCTTGGCAACGATATCTCTGGTGATTCCGCCTGTAAGACGTGCAACGCCCTCTACCTCAGTGCAGGCAAGACCAACAATGCTGGAAACAACATCATCAGCTATCTGAATGAAGCCAGAACCATCTCCCTCGATAGTGTATTTATTATCTTTAACATTTTCAGCCATTTAGGTATCCTCCTCTAAAAACTGATCTGATTCCATATTAGAACATACAGAGTTATTATACTTCATATCAATATATATTGCTAGAGAAAAAAGGGAGTGACCGAAGTCACCCCACATTGTTTACGTTATTCACGTCCATATACAATTTCCATTTTCTTTCGATATCCCTGCACTGTTCAAAATGGACTATCTCCAGGATCATATTAACAAGACCAGGAATGAAAAGGAACAAAAATGATTTCGAAGTACAAAACGCTACCGCCGCACAGCAAAAAGCACAGACAAAGCATATTATAGGATTCACAAGTTTCTGGTTAATAACTTCCCCAATTAAAGTTGCGCCACCTAAAATAACATATAGTTTTAGTAACCCATCAATCTCAAATTCCCAGTTTTTTACGTAGATATTCAAAAAATCAATAACAACAAAGACAATTACCGCTATTCCAACTGCCCTAAATTTATTACGGTGTTTCTTCATATCAACACTATTATAAAACTGAGTCCTGGTATATGGAGCCGGATTGTAATAATCCGTAGCCGTCACAGCCGGATCCATATCCTTACTCGGATCAACATCATAATAATAATCTTCATTCATCTTTTTCACCCATAACAAACCACTATCTCAAAACTTAGTGTCAGTATAACATAATTTGAGGCTGGGTTGTAGCAAAACACAGCTTATTTTGTTATAATCTACTACGTTTAAAACTCACGAAAGGGTTCTACCATGACTAAATCAGAAAAGATCAATAAACTAAAAACTAAAACGATCAAAAAATATAAATCACTAACTTTACCAAAGCGTTTCTTAGTTCTTTATACGCTTTTCTTTTTAGTAATTTCTTTTTTTGTTTTCTTCGAATTCATCATTAATAAGAAAACACTTATCTGGAGTCACGACGGATATACTCAGCACCTTAAATCTGCAGTATATATATCCAAATGGATTCGCGGCTTCGTATATAATCTGGCAAAGAATCATACTCTCACCCCTGACACCTTCTCCTTTGGACTAGGCTATGGTGGTGACGTTATAACAACTCTCAATTTCTACGGTTTCGGAGATATAATATATCTTCCAACCCTCTACATGAATGAGCACGTTGCAGTACATTATCATAACTTCATTATCTACTTAAGATACTATCTGGCAGGAATATCTTTTTTCCTTTTATTCAATTACTTCAACAAAGAAAAAGGATACAGAATTTATCAGCCACTCTGCGGCGCACTGCTCTACAGCTTCTGTGGATATGCACTGGCTGCAGGACTTAGACATCCTCAGTTCATTATGCCTATGGTAATGTTCCCAATAGTCATTCTAGGACTAGAAAAACTACTCCGCGAGAAAAAGCCAAACACACTTATATTATCCATATATATCTCTTCAATGGCCAACTTCATCCTCTTCTTCATGATGGCCGTTTTACTTGTCGTATATTTCATATGGAGAGAACTGGAAACCCTTGGAATCCGCAAATGGAAAGATATCCTGAGAGACATGCTGAAAACAGCTGTGTTCTCTCTGCTGGGACTATGCCTCGCCGGAGGAATAATAGTTCCTGTTATTGTTATGCTTGTTAACGACACTAGAACATCCAACGGGCTGGATAATTATCTATTCTATTCTGTAAGATTCATCAGAAATTTCTTTGCAGGCTTTATCAGTATGGATAAAAGTGAGAACTGGACCTTCATGGGATTCGGAACGATCGGAATCCTGTCAGTCCTTTATCTGATAGCAAATTACAAAAACAACAAGAAGATATTCAGAGCATTCATTATAATCACTGTTCTGCTCTTCCTCCCACTTTTCGGATTTATAATCTACGGAACTTCATATGCTGGAAACAGATGGGTATGGGTATACTCTCTGCTTGTTTCATATATCACCGCCATATATATTCCAAAGCTCTTCACACTTACAAAGAAGGAATATATAAAGCTGATCTATGCTGCACTAGGCTTTCTTGTGTTATGCCTTATCCTGGATTATTCACTCTCTATTGAATCATCATTTCATATGATAATCCTTTTTGTCGCTATAACCATCATTGGCTTATATGTTTTCGACTCTTCAAAAAAACTCAAAAAGATGATTCCTTATTTTGCAACTGGTGTAACCATCATATCAGTACTGGGAAATGCTTACTTCTACACTTCCTATAAGTGGGTTAATATTGCCTCTGACGCTGTAGACTTTGAGACATTTTCTGACGAAGGAGCTTTCTGGAATACCGACGCTGATCTGCTCAACAGTCTTTATTCAGCTAACTCATTTTATAGATACTCCGGAAACAATGTTGAGACGAATGGAGGTCTCCTTCCTGGAGTTTCATCAACTGGATACTTCTGGAGCACGTCCAATAAATATATTAATGAATACAGAAAAGTACTGGGAATAGGTGATAGTAATAACCGAGTGTTTTTCTATTTCGGGCTGGATGACCGTCCATACCTTATGTCTCTAGCATCCGTATATATCTATGAGCAGAAGAAGATCATTGACCCATATGGCTTCGAAGAGTTTAAGGAAACATATAAACATCAACCATATGTTCTACTCCGAAACAAATACGCACTTCCTCTTGGATACGGATATACAAAAGTTATGTCCAGAGATACAGCTAATACTCTTGTTCCTGCCGATCTTGAAAGGGCAATGTTCGAAGCGGCTATAGTTGAGGATAATTCCACAGAAGAAATTCAAGGTATCACCAATAACGCTGTAGCAAACTATAACTGGGAGACTGTAAAAAAGGTTCCTTATGAAATTGCTCCTCATTCAGAGGATATTGTAGTCAAAGATAACGATATATATATCACAAGTGGAAAGACAAAACTAACACTCGATATACCATCCAGTGATGATTCTGAGAGTAATTCAACAGAAGACAGCCACTTGGATTATCTAGTTCTAAAAGGAATCAACTTTAAATGCTATTCAAGATACAAGCTCTATAAAGGCAGTGACACTAAATATGACCCTAACAGCCTTTATGGTAAAGAAGAATGGAATGAGCTAACAACAAAAAATAAGAGAAACCTTATCAAGGACAACATATACTATATTGAACCTGATAATGTTACTCTTCGTTTTGCATTTCATTATTCAGATGATTCCATAACCTTTAGAAACCTTGAGCTTCACAGCAAGAACTCTCCTTGGGGAACAAGCAATAAAGACTTTATTATTAATGCAGGCCCATCAGAAGAAGGAAAGACGCTTACTTCTGTAGATATAATCTTTCCTAACACAGGAAAATATTCATATGATTATATAAAGCTCATGGAGCAGCCACTTAATCGTTTTCCGGAAAAGTATAATGAGCTTAATAAATATACATTAACAAATGTAGATCTTCACAAAAATAAAATGAGTCAGTCGACTCATAAGATTACTGCTGACTACGAGACAGATACTAATACATTCTTATGCTTATCCATTCCTTACAGTGAAGGATGGTCCATCTATGTTGATGGTGATAAGAAGGAATTGATCCGAACAAACATAGCATATATGGGAACATATGTTCCAGCAGGAAAGCATAATATAACCCTGAAGTATGAAACTCCAGGGTTAAAGATAGGTCTTATTATAGCAGCAATCGGACTCATACTCTTCCTGCTGATTCAGCTGCAACTACGTATCAGCTCAAATGATTAGTTATGTAAACTACTTTGTAAAGTATTCAAAGAGATCATAACCATCCCACTCGAAATCAAAATCCATAGTATGTCCCAGCTTTACAACTCTGTAAATGCCCTGAGGCTTCTCTTTAAGTAACGGTTCTATAATGTCCTTTTCTCCCATAAGACCAATGCTCTGACAGTGAGGATCATTACAAAAATCAAATATAGAGGTAATATCATCTGTCTCATACTCATAGAAAAGACCAGAGTTACCGCGATACTCCATGAGTTCTGGAGTTGCTTTATCTATACTAACTCTTACTAAAGCATTATCTCTAGACTTTGAATTATGTAAACTAGCGACGTTTTCTTTTACATCTATATCTGAAAGAGCTGCCGCCTCATAGATATTCGTAATCTTATCAACCCCCTGAATGGTCTGGAAATTATACTTTTTATTTACCAGCTCATTCAAAGCTTCCCAGAATATATCCTGAGCCTCATTCTTTTTAGTTCCAGTCCATACTACTACTCTCGGACTAGTACAAGCATTCTGATCCGAAAGGTAAGTATCATTATAGAAATCACCAGCAATACGATTAATTATCTTAGTACTTTCCTCATCAGTTAGCTCGCCATTCTCACCATGAATCTGCTTCATATAATAATCTGAATCTATCACGGCAAGAGAATATCTATCAGCAAAGAGAACCTCTGTAGCCCCCTCTTTGATCGGCGACTTTTGTATCTCCTCGATAGTCTTATCTCCGCCCCAGATTACTCTCACATTAGCCAGACTGGATAGATAATCATTAATAGCTTTATCTCTCTCATAACGAACCAGAACGATGTATGGTCTCATCTCGGGATACTCATCTAGAGCTTTCTCAATCGCAGCATTTATCATATCAACCTGAACAAATGCCTTCGATGGAACTCTCACTACATTTGCATTTCCTGTAAGTAAACCTGTGAATAAGGAATACGCATAATTTACTGGAACATTTGAAGGCGCAATATGCATCAATGCTCCACGTCCAGTTCGCCCCTCTATTCTGTCCTCGTATCGTTTCTTATACTGCATAAGAGACGCTTTTCTAAGCCAAAAGCCAAGTGTAACAACATCAGAAAAAGCTTTATTCTCACGAGCAGATAACAGATTCTTAGAAACCGCTTCTGTAAATTCAAATATCTTTTCACTAAATGGAACAAGTGGTTCAACATCACTTAAGCCACTTAGTTCTTCAGCGCTACCAACCAGGAAGTTTACGCCCGATAAAACAGCCGTCTTATCTACAACATTCTTGCCACTATTCTTAAGAGCCGCACCAGCAGCAAATGTATCGCTGCATCCTCTAATCTCAGCACTCTTAATTCGGCCAAGAATCTTGAAATACTTTCCCTTTCTTCCGCAAGGGCAGTCGTCCTCACCTAAGATTACACCCTCATCCTCAGTAAGCAGCGAGTGGCCAGGATAAGACTCCGGAATCGTAGACACGACCTGAACAATTCCCTTATCACCAATAGCACATTCAGAAAAATCTCTAGGATTTCTAACTATGACATCAGAAAAGATACTGGCGTGCAGATGTCCACACTCGCATTCCATATAAATACAGCCGGTCTGCTCCACCATACCATAGTAATCATGTATATCAGAAAGACCACAAACCTCTTCAAATCTCTTGTGGAATTCCTCTTCAGTGACTGCTTCGCTTATCAGCTTCTTCCAGCCACCACCATGTATCATCACCGCATTGGAAAGATCAAACTCAACACCTTCTTTTTTCAGTCTTACAAGCTCAGCATAGAAGTACTGCCATATCATAAACGTAAAACCAAAAAGAAGAATTCTCTTGCCACTGAACTTTTCAAGGAACTCTTTTAGACCATCTACATCAAGATGCATATCATCATCCAGTGCATATATCTTCTTAGCACCAAAGATAGAAAATCCAAGGATTCCAGCACCTCTTGCTGAGAACATATTTCTATCTTTAATTACCGATGGGCAGTCGATGATTATCATCGGCATTCTTTCAGATCCTGTAAACGAACTGACAATCTTAACCATAGTCTTCTGCTGATTTGAAGCAGTAGCTCTATCCAGATAGATTTTAGAAACCTGCTGTCCTGTTGTACCAGAAGAAGTCATGGTCTTAACCACCTCTGTATCATCAACGCTCTTTAAAGACATATCTTTAAAAAGACGTACAGGAAGAAATGGAATCTCCTTATAACTATTAACCTTTTCTGAATCATAAGAAACTGCCCCAAGTATCTTCTTATACTCAGTGCAGTTATCTCTATGCAGCTCAGTCAGTTCAGTCAGTCTCTCTGTGAGAAGACTCTCCTTCTCCTCCTTTGCCAGCGAATATGGTTCAATTTTCAATATATCTTCGTAATTCATATATAAATCTTTCTCATGTAAAAAATATGACAAAGTGATCAGATCACTTTGTCATATTATAATATACTTCAAGTGCTTTATAAAGTGTCTTTCCTGAATCATTCTTTGGAATCTCATCAATAACACAAGTTTTAAAAGCCGAAGGATTCAGCTTTGTCTTAGCTACAACAAAACTCTTTATCTCATCACAGAGTTCACCAATTGTCGCATCACCTTCTGAACCAGCAACAAAGATAAACATATGATCATCAACACCGCCACAGGCAACGTCCACGCCTTCGAAATGTCCCTTGATCATTCTTTCAGTCTCATCCAGATTTACTCTGTTACCAAATATCTTAAGGAATCTCTTCTTTCTTCCAACGATAAAGTAGAAACCATCCACATCCCTCTTAGCCATATCTCCTGTCTGAAGAACTCCGCCTCTCTCATCACCAAGGATAAGGTCCTCGCCCTTTTCAGCATAGCCAAGAGTAACATTTGGACCTGAATACACAAGCTCACCAGTTGTATCAGCCTCTTCAATCTTATTGCCGCTTTCATCTATCAGTTCAAAATGTCCACCTGGAATAGCAATACCCATAGAGCCACATTTGGAAACAGCATACTCAGCAGGTAGATATCCCATACGAGCTGTAGCCTCGCACTGACCATACATGACTATGAACTTCTTTCCATTCTTCTCAGCATAATCAGCATACTTACTGTGAAGTTCAGGGGTAATCTTACCACCAGCCTGAGTCATGTAACGAAGGCTTGGAAGATCCATTCTATAGAACCTCAGCTTATCAAGCATCTCATATGTATAAGGAACACCGCCGAAGGAAGTCGCCCCAGCTCCCTTAAAGAAGTTCCAGAACTCCTTCTGCATCAGTCCCTTGTCAGTCACCAGAATCTCTGCACCAACAAGCAGATGAGAATTAATTATAGATAGTCCATAAGTATAATTCATAGGAAGCGTGGTAATAGGCTTCTCTGTCTCATCTATCGCCAGATACTCAGCTATGGCATCCGCATTTGCCTTAACATTCTTATAGCTCTGACGAACAAACTTAGGACTTCCCGTAGATCCTGATGTTGTTAGAAGTAAGCAAAGCTCATCATTAAGCGGATACTCAACATCATAGTTGGTCTTTAACAGCACATAATCAAAAGCCTGATAAACACCTTCCGTTCCCGCACCAATAAGTTCAGTCACGTTCTCCACAAGTGATTGAGGAATCCAAACATAAGGTGGCTTATAAAGTCCGAGCAAATTTGCCAGCAACTCACTCTCCAGCTCTGCACTAAGCAACACTGGAACCACACCATTATTTATAAATGATGTATACCCCACTATGGAGCCTAATGAATTCTGACAAAGTGAAAACACCAGACACCTTCGACCAATCACACTATATATTTTTCCATTTTCTTTCTGCAACTGAGCATAACTGAGTGTGTTTCCATACTCATCAGTTAAAGCCGCATTATTCGAAAACTTCATTAAATCCCACATAATTAACCCTTCTTAATACGACCACTCCTGTTTCCAGTCGCCGTTTTCCTCGTATTCTTTCCACGAGCTAGCAAAACTAATAGTTGCAACAACTGCATAGCCAAATGCAATCATAGCCCAATACATTCTAAACTCACGGAATCTCATTAATGTCATTATAAGATTAATAACAGTAATTGCCAATCCCGTAAATGCACATACTCTACTCTTTAATACAAAGATTCCAAGTCCTAAACATATCAGAATGACCGAAAGAATAATCTGTGTAGTCATTATTCCACTAGTATCAATCTGATACTCAGCTCCAAGACCAAGTTCTTCAGCAAAGTTATTTACCATATCTATCTGATTCTGGAAAGTTGTGAGCCAGAAATCAGTCCTGATAACATCAAAGATAGCCGTTACTATAACTACTATAGAAGATATGATAATTCTATCTCTATCCCTTCTGTTTCTAGGACTGTTGAAGAACTCTTTCTTTGACAGCTTACGAGGTCTTTCACCACCACCCGGCATGGTACTTGGATTCTGATTCATGTTACCAGCCTGCGCCCCACCATTCATACCGCCTGGTGTATTAACCCCTGCACCACTGTAATATGTTCCGGCACCAGTTCCAACATTGCTTACATATGGATCCTGCTGATTTTGGCCAGCTTGATTTGGGGTTACAGAATCAAATGTCTTCGGCTCATCGAAGAGACCACCTTCATAGTCAAACTCGAGCTCGGGGTTGAAATAATCATTGTTGTTGACAGTATTGTCAGGTGCTTCACTCTTCGCCTTCTCCTCCTCTGTCACCTCTGGTTCTTTTACTTTTAACTGCATACTTTTTCCTCCACAAAAAATATATTAATCAAGTTTTCCTTCATCTATAAGATAATTAATAATTAAAAGGAAAGCAAATGTAAACATGGAATGAGCTATCGCCAAAATCCAGACAAGACGATCTCGTTCTTCTTTCTGATCTATATCTGTATTGATAACCATAGGTATGATCTCATAATCCTTTTCCTTTATGCCTGAATCAGAAACTGCTGTATCATAGACCTGTTCCATCTCATCAAGAAAGTTAACTATCCTTCCAGTAACCTGTATGGTTTCTTCGCCACTATCCGACTTTCCCTTCACAATTTTCTTAGCACTGACCTCAGCATATTCATCGAAAAGTGGGGTCTCTTCTGGGGTAACATAGATAGCGAAAACCTTTGGCTTGTCATCCCCATTATCCAGAATAACTGGATAATAAACTCTAGTATTAGGATAAATAGGGTCAAACTTCTGACCAACCATATTAAAAGTAAGAGTCACATACGAATGTTCTTCAGGGAGTTCCCCATCACGAACACATTCATTTAGATTTATGTACTTTCCATAAAATGCATATGCACCATCAGCTTTAAAGCATTTCCAAAAGATGATGGCAGTCACGAATGTGGCAAACGTAAAAACACCTATCCAAAACAGGGCTAATAGCCGACTTCCAGACGACCTATTAGCCCTGGCTTTCACAAATTTTCTTATATCATTATCCGTACTAGGATCACCAGTAAGTGGTTTGTTAAGGTAATAAATCTTAAATATAACGTAAACAATAAGTAGTATTTGTATCATCTAGCCCTCACATAATTAATCAAATGTAAACATTCCATAATTTGAACTACCTTCATCATCATGAGCTCCTATGATAAATTCAGCATAAGAAATTATAACAGTATCATACTCATTTGCAAGTATATAGTCTCTTAGATCAATCCCATCATTATCACCTCTTAACAATACAGAATCCACATGATGAACTCCCAGAGATAAGAAGGGAATCGTAACATGATCATAAGAATCGCATATAACGAGTATTTTACCATAGTCTACATTATTATTTGTATTATTTATTCTGTCATACGAATAATGCCAACTTCCTGCATGATATATATCAGCATCGAGGTTATACTTTTCTTCATTTATGAAATCATCAAATGTTTTTCCTTCTTCAACCTGATCTTCTTCGTAAAAAGTAAAATCAGTATCAAACTTAGGTTTTAATTCAGTATAATCATCTAATCCCACATAAGATGCAGATAATAGCTTTCCTTGTTCTCCAAGCCAGCAGTCATTCCATTTCATTTCAGAATAATTATCTTTATCATATAGAGTCGTATCTATATCATATCCATAATCAGAGTTTAACTCATCCACTATAATGCCGGTAGCCCATAGTCCCGCTTCAGTAGTCCAATGATGGTCCGTCCTATAGAATATATCTTTAGAAGAAAGCCCCTCTTCCGCCATGTTATTTCTAAGATCTATATACTTTATTCCCGCGTCGCCTATTCTTTGCAGGAACAAATCAGCATTTCTATTGGTATATGACTCATAACCAAAATTGTCATAAAAGAATGAGTCGTCATTATACTTTGTCGGCTTATTAACATATAATAACTGAATTCCATTTTCTTGAAGAAACTCATTAAACGATACTATCTCATCATACTCATAGTCTGTAGAAGTCTTAGCCGATGCACTGGCAATGTACTTATCATCAGTAACATAAACTCCCTTGTCACTATAGTAGCTGTTCATTCCTAAAACATTCGCAACATAGCCATTAAACTCAAGGATAGAATCATTATAATTCTTCTTGATAAATGAGCCTGCAGCCAACAGTATGAGAAACAGTATCATAAAAAATAATTTTATTTTACTCACTATACCAGCCTTTCAAACAACATATTTTGCACAAAACATCAAAAATCAGAAATTCCCATAAGCAAAAGGATTATTCTGCCCCGAAATGATAAATGATATCGCCCATGCAAAACCAATAAGAAGAACAATTCCACATATTATATCATAAACAGTTTTAAGCTTAGCCTTCCCCTCAAGTTTCTTTTCAAGAGACGGAATAACTGGAAAGCAGAAAAGGACAGCTAACAATATAAAAAACCAATAATCATTTAAAAGTAACAAGGCTCTTTTATCTGCCATACGATTATCTGGCGAATAAAACATCCTCGCAATATAAGAAAATGCATGTGACGCACTCTTTGCCTTAAATATAACCCACTCTATATTTATAAAGAACAGAGAA
>R24__coassemble_1287_pt1 | contig 13880 bp, 10 predicted proteins | sample R24__metabat2_high_PE_052 | metagenome-assembled genome bin R24 | reverse complement strand
AACAAAGCTTACTATGGTACTTATTGATTACAAGCTTACAGAGCATGGTCTTATTGATAACATTCGTCGTAAGGTTGTAACCTATGGTCAGATTATAAATCTCGGAATCTTCCGTATTGAGTTTATCAGAACGAATCACAGTATTGCAGATTCCTGTGCACTGGCTATATATACACCAGCGGGAATCATCGTACATACTGGAGATTTCAAGGTTGATTTTACTCCTGTCTTTGGCGGGGTGATCGATCTTCAAAGATTCGGCGAGCTTGGAAAGAAGGGTGTGCTTGCTCTTATGGCTGATTCCACAAATGTGGAGCGCCCAGGGTACACTCCATCAGAGAAGACTGTGGGAAAAACATTTGACCATATCTTTGATGATAACCGAGATCATAGACTTATTATTGCTACATTCGCTTCTAACGTCGACCGTGTGCAGCAGATAATAAACTCTGCATATAAGTACGGACGTAAAGTAGTAGTGGATGGTCGAAGCATGGTAAATGTCATCCATATCGCTTCGGAACTAGGATATATTCAGATTCCTGAAAATACGCTTATCGATATTGATGAGGCTAAGAATTATCCAAATGAGAAACTGGTTTACATAACTACGGGAAGCCAGGGTGAGAATATGGCAGTGCTAGCACGTATTGCAACATCTGTTCATAACAAGATATCACTTATCCCAGGCGATGTAGTAATCTTCTCATCAAGCCCGATACCTGGAAATGAGAAGTCTGTATATCGTGTAATGAATGAACTGGAGCAGAAGGGCGCTCGTGTTATCTATCATGATACACATGTTTCCGGCCATGCCTGTCAGGAAGAATTAAAGCTGATATATGCACTTACAAAACCAAAGTATGCTATACCAGTTCATGGAGAATATAGACACCTGAAGCGTCACTCGGAGCTTGCTCATGAGATGGGCATTCCAAAGGAGAATGTAAAGATACTTAGATGCGGTGATGTACTAGAGCTTGGTGAAGATAAGTTTGATATTGTTGGAAAGGTACCTGCTCATGGAGTCTTCGTTGACGGACTTGGAGTAGGCGACGTTGGAAATATAGTAATCAGAGATAGACAGCATCTCTCAGAAAATGGTCTGATGGTTGTTGTTATAACTCTTGAGAGTGGTTCTAATCAGATCCTTTCAGGACCAGATATCGTGTCCCGAGGATTTGTATACGTACGAGAAGCAGAGATGCTGATTGAACAGTGTAAGGATGTTGTATCTGAAACACTTTCATACTGCCTCTCAGATGAAAGTGCTGACTGGAACCGTATTAAGAATTCGATAAAAGAAGATTTAGGAGAATTCCTGTGGCAGCGCACAAAGCGTAACCCTATGATCCTTCCTATAATCGAAGAGGTCTAGTACTATGGATAAGATAACAGAACAATGTAAAGAACTGAATATGCTTATCCTGGAATCAGACGAGTATCGCAATTATGTCTTCGCTCGCAAATCCTTAAAAGCTAATGAAGATTTATTCAACAAGGTTATGGATTTTAAGAGTAGATACGAAGATGTGATGAAGTATACAGACGGAAATCCTTACGATGATCTGCTTCGAATTTATAATGAGAATGATGAATTGCTTCATAACTCAGTGGTAAATGAATTCCTTCGTGCAGAAAGCGCGTTATCAAAGTTAATGAGAAATGTGATCGCAAAAGTAACCGATGGAATCCATTTCGAAGAATGATTTGCTTAGAGAGATAATTCATTGATTAAAATGCAGTAAGATATATGAGGAAAAACTATGTTAGACAGTAAAACTAGAAAAATGCTTGCGGAAAGAAAACGCCAGAAATCATTTAAAACTGAAGCAAGACTTAGAATAGCTCTTTATTATGCATTCCAGGCTTTTGTGGATGTACTGATCATTCTTCTTTTTATAAAAGCATTTTCTACATCATTTAACTTTGCACATGATGTATTTGCAGATTCAGCTAAGGATCCGCGAGATAAAAGCTACGTGTCTGTAGAATTAACTCAGGATTCATCATCCAGCAATATAGCTGCTTCTCTTTATGATGCTGGTGTTATAAAGAATAAATATGTAATGATCGCAAAGATAAAGGTAAATGAGGTCGGTGGTTCTATTAAGGCCGGCAAATATGAATTATCACCTTCTATGCGATATAGTGAGATTATAAGAATCATTACAGGCGGTGTTGCTACCAATCAGAAGGTTGAAGTTCCAACTGAAGATAAAACAAAAGCAACTATTACAGATGCAACAGAGATTCATGATAATTCGGACATGGGTGCTGGTGGCGGAGCTGAAGGCGATGACATCGTTCCAGAAGATGGCGGTGAAGCTGGTTCGGGATTTGGAGCCGAAGATGGCGGCGATAGTGCTGAGTAAAATATGGATTATAGTAGAATAAGGGATTTCATAATTTCATATACCCATGACGATGAAGGGCTGCTTAAAGAGATTTATGATAAAGCGATAGTCGACGAGGTTCCTATCATTCGTCGTGAGACCAGAGACTTTCTTCAGGTGTTACTCAGAATTACAAAACCAGAGAACATTCTTGAGGTTGGAACAGCAGTAGGTTATTCAACGCTGATCATGGCAGAAACTCTTTCAGGTATTTTGGAAGATAGGAAATGGCATATTGATACCTGCGAGTTAGATGAGTCAAGAATAGAAGAATCAACAAAGAATTTTGCTAAGTCATCATATGAAGATAAAATATCTCTTCTAAAAGGAGATGCTGCAGAAACACTTAAATCAATAACTGGTAAATCTTATGATTTTATTTTTATTGATGCAGCAAAAGCTCAATACATGATTTATCTTGAAGAAGCTATTCGATTATCGCATAAAGATACGATAATCGTTACTGACAATATACTGGCTGAGGGAGATGTTCTTGAATCCCATTTCTTGGTTGAAAAAAGAGATAGAACCATCCATGACAGAATGCGCGAGTATCTGCAAAAGATAAAGAATGATCCTCGACTTGAAACCTCAATCCTTTCGGTTGGTGACGGGCTTGCTTTATCGGTAGTGAAATAATAACTAATATAAATAGGAATAGTTACAATACAAAAGAAAATATAAATATTAACGTTAACGTACATTTTTCAAACAATGAATGAAAAATAATATAAAACAATATTAAAGAATGGAAAAAGATATGAATAAACCAGAATTATTGATTCCAGCCGGCGGCCTTGAAACCCTTAAGGTCGCCGTTTCTTACGGGGCAGATGCAGTCTATATAGGCGGCAACCGCTTCGGCCTTCGCGCTAAGGCAGACAACTTTACACATGAAGATATGGTGGAGGCTCGACGAATAACTCACGAGGCAGGGGTAAAGCTTTATGTAACAACCAACATCTATGCCCATAACGAGGATATCGAAAAGGCTCCAGAGTATTTTGAGGAGTTAAAAGATATTGGTGTGGATGCAGTCCTTATTTCTGATCCAGGCCTTTTCTCTATAGCGCGAAGCATCCTTAAAGGAAGCGATACAGAAATCCATATAAGCACACAGGCCAATAATACAAACTACATGACCTATAAGTTCTGGAAGGAAATGGGAGCGACAAGGGTAGTTGCTGCAAGAGAACTATCCCTCAATGAAATCAAGACTATCCGCGACAATATTCCTGAAGACCTTGAGATAGAAGCCTTTATGCATGGAGCTATGTGCATCTCTTATTCGGGAAGATGTCTTCTTTCAAACTACTTCACAGGACGTGATGCAAACCGTGGTGCATGTACCCATCCTTGCAGGTGGAAGTACGCAGTAATGGAGGAACACCGCCCAGGAGAATACCTTCCGGTAGAAGAAGATGAACGCGGAACCTACATCTTTAATTCGAAAGATCTCTGTATGATCGATAAGATCCCTGATCTTATAAATGTAGGTATAGATTCTTTTAAAGTAGAAGGTCGTATGAAGACTAACCTTTACGTGGCTGTAACTGCAAGAACCTACCGAGAGGCAATAGATGACTATTTTGAGTCACCAGAACTGTACGAATCAAAGATTCCTCATTATATAGAAGAAATCTCCACATGTACAATGCGTGACTTCACTCGTGGCTTCTATTACGGAAAGCCATCTGAAGAAGATCAGATTTACGACAACAATACCTACATACGTAATGCTGTATATATGGGCCTCATTGAAGAAGTGGAAGAGGATGGAACCGTAACCATTACCCAGAAGAATAAGTTCTCCCTGGGAGATACACTTCAGGCTATGCTTTTTAGTTCTTCGGATGACTATAACATAGAACTAAAAGTGACCGCAATAATTGATGAGTTTGGCAGAGAACAGGAGTCAGCTCCACATCCTAAGCAGAAGCTCCGTGTAAAACTCTCTGGCGATACTTCGAAACTTAAGCCAGGAATGATTCTCAGAACTATAGAATCATAATTACATAACTGTAAGAAAAACATCAAAAAAACATCAACAAAAACAAAAATGTAAACCACCCTTCTGGGAACAAAAACGAGCAGTTGATTGTGCATATTGTACATTTTTCTGCTCGTTTTTGTGTCAATTTACTCAAAAAAAGGCTTTAACGTATAAATAATCACTAAAAATATAAAAGTGTTTTGCATATTATAGGTATTATGATATAATCTTTATGTTAACAAATGGGTTGGGGGATTTACGCCCATTTAGTGAAGGGTAAAAAATCTAGAATAATTATTGTAAATTGGTAGAGAGTTTTATGCTATAGCTCGGTTTACAATATAAAGGAGAAGATACATGCGTATAACAGGCGCAAGAAAAAAGATTCGTATCGGTGACCTCTTAGTTGAGGCAGGAGCTATTACATCTGAACAGCTTCAGGAAGCCCTTGCTAAACAGAAGGAAGAGGGCGGAATGCTCGGAAATATCATTATGGAACTGGGATTCATTTCCAGAGAGCTTCTTATCACCGTTCTTACAACCCAGATGGGTATTGATTATTGCGAGATAAGAACAGTTCAGATAGATGAGAGTGTCCTTAATCTTGTTCCAAAGGAACTGGTCCAGAAGTATAAAGCTATGCCGGTTGGTTTCGCTGAAGATAACGCTAACGTTCTTCAGGTTGCTATGGCTGATCCTATGGATCTTATGGCTGTTGATGATATCAGTATTGCCAGTGGACTTCAGGTTGAACCGCTTCTTTCCTTTGAAGATGACCTGGATAACGTAATAGGTAAAAATTACGGTAGTGCTGAGGCTATGCAGGCCGCTGAAGCTTACAAACTTGAGATGGGTGTTGGAGCTGAGGATGAAGGAGGCGAATACGATGAGGAAATTGATAATTCTCCTATTGTACTCCTGGTTAACCAGATTATCGAGGGTGGAGTAAGACAGAGAGCTTCTGATATTCATATAGAAGCACTTGAGACCAATGTTCGAGTAAGATATCGTATCGATGGTGCTCTCAAACAGGTTATGACATATGAATTAAATATTCTTCCTGCTATTACAGCTCGTATTAAGATTATTGGTGGTATGGATATCGCTGAGAAAAGAAAACCTCAGGATGGCCGTATTACTATAATAGTAGATAGAAAAGAATTTGATGTCCGTGTTTCGGTTCTTCCGACTGTATTTGGTGAGAAGACGGTTATGAGACTTACTTCCAAGGAAGGACTTACAAAACCAAAGTCCGGACTTGGTTTATCTCCTGCAGAGATTGAAATCTTTGATGGAATACTTAGTAACCCACATGGAATCATTCTTGTTACAGGACCTACAGGATCGGGTAAATCAACTACTCTTTATACATCTCTTTCGGAGTTAAATAAAGAAGAGGTTAACATTATTACAGTAGAAGATCCTGTCGAGGCAAACATCAACGGAATCAATCAGGTTCAGGTTAATGTTAAAGCAGAGATGACATTTGCTGCTGCTCTAAGATCTATTCTCCGTCAGGACCCTGATATAATAATGATAGGAGAGATTCGAGATGGTGAGACTGCACAGATAGCTGTACAGGCTGCCATCACAGGACACTTGGTTGTTTCCACACTCCATACAAACTCGGCTGCATCGACGGTTACTCGTATAATCGATATGGGTATTGAACCATATGTAGCAGGAGATGCTTTGGTGGGGGTTATTGCTCAGAGACTTGTTAGACGTCTGTGTACATCCTGTAGAGAACCAAGACTTGCAGATGATGACGAAAAGATAGTACTTGGTGTTGAGGATCCGGAGGATGACGTGGTTCTTTATGAGCCTGTTGGTTGTCCGTTATGTAATGATACTGGATATTCCGGACGAATTGGTGTTTATGAGATGATGCCAGTTTCAAGAGAACTTCAGGCTGTAATAGCGAGAGGTGCTACAGCTGATGTTATCGAAAAACAAGCTCTTGATGAAGGAATGTCAACACTAAAAATGTCGGCTGCTAAGCATGTTTTGGCTGGAACAACATCAATTGCAGAAATGAAGAAGATTGTATACACCACAGGTGATAATTACTAAAATCTTCATTATTATACATACACTATTCAAAAAAATAAAATGTGGGAGGACAATGTTATATGATAGATATGGACGAGCTCCTTAGCCTTGCGGTTGATGAGAACGCATCCGATGTTCATCTGGCTGTTGGTATACCACCAAAGTTCAGAATCAACGGTGCACTTCAGGAGGTTGATGTACCACCTTTATCAGCTAGTGAAGCTGCAGAAAGTATTGGTATGACCATGAATGAGAGACAGAAAGCAATCCTCAAGGATAGAGGTGAATGTGACTTTGCTTATTCTGTTGGCGAAAAAGGTCGTTTCCGTGTAAACGTATACATGGATAAAGGCAACATGGCTGCTGCGTATCGAAAGATTGATACAATTATCCCAAAACCGGAACAATTGGGATTACCTCCAGCGGTTGTTGAACTTTATAAGAAGAAGAGAGGACTTGTCCTCGTAACAGGACCTACAGGATCTGGTAAGTCAACTACACTTGCTTCTATTATAAATGTGGCAAATACAAATACTAGTAACCACATAATTACTCTTGAGGATCCTATCGAGTATATCCACCATCATAAGAAGTCGATCGTTAATCAGCGAGAGCTTGGTATGGATACACTTTCTTTCGATAATGCACTTAGAGCTGCTCTCCGTGAGGACCCAGATATTATCCTCGTAGGTGAGATGAGAGATCCGGAAACAATTCAGATTGCGATTACAGCTGCAGAGACTGGACATTTAGTTTTCTCAACACTGCACACAATTGGTGCGGCAGCAACTGTAGACCGTATCATCGATGTTTTCCCTCCTCATCAGCAACAACAGATTCGTATTCAGCTCGCTATGGTTATTGAGGGCGTTATATCACAGCAGCTTCTTCCTACAGCTGATAGCAGAGGCCGATGCGCAGCTTTTGAGGTAATGCTTGCTACACCAGCAATCAGAGCTCAGATTCGAGAAGGTAAAACACATCAGATTGAGTCATCAATTCAGACTTCAAGAAATGTTGGTATGGTTACCATGGATGATTGCTTGATAGATATGTACAGAAACGGCCAGATTAGTAGAGATAATGCATTATTATATGCTCAGGATCAGCTGGGTATGAAGAAAAATCTTTATTAATTATATATATGAATATGATGTGAACTTTGTTGACTTGTTAACAGTTTGTTCATATAATATTTACAAAATGGTTGCATTTTTATGTAAATTATCGTATATTCAGTAATATAACTAATTATGAAATAATGTGTGGAGGACAACAAATGGCAAAGTATGATTATCGTGCTATTGATGCTAATGGTAAGATAAAAAAAGGTACCATAGAAGCTAATAGCGAAGAAACAGCGAAGACAAAACTTCGTAGTCAAGGTCTTAATATCACAGAGTTTGGAACAAGTAAAGATTTTGATTTAGCGGGTGTCTTCAAAGGTAAGGTAAAGAATAAAGATTTATCTGTTTTCTGTAAGCAGTTTGCTGCAGTACTTAGAGCCGGTGTTCCGGTTATAGCTGCACTTGATATGCTTGCCACCAGTGTTGAGAACAAAAGACTGGTTGCTGCTATCGAAGAAGCATCTGCTCATGTTCAGAAGGGTGGTACTCTTGCGGATGGTCTTAAATTAAACAGTGATGTTTTTCCTGAGATGCTGTCAAACATGGTTGCAGCTGGTGAATCATCTGGTAAGATGGAAATCTGTTTTGAACGTATGGCTACTCAGTTTGAGAAGGATGGTCATATTGAAGGTAAGATTAAGTCAGCTATGATGTATCCTATCGTCGTACTCTGTGTAACAATTGGCGTTGTTGCACTCATGATGGTAAAGGTTATTCCTACTTTCTCTGAGATGTTTAAGGAAATGGATGCTAAGCTTCCTGCAGCTACACAGGTACTTGTTAATTTTTCAGACTTCCTGGTTGCTAGATGGTATATAGTTCTTGCGGTTATAATACTTCTGGTTGTTTGTTGGAAGATTTTTGTTAAGACAGATGCTGGACAGAACTTTACAGGTAATGCGGCGTTAAAGCTTCCGATCTTTGGTAACCTTAATGTAAAGACTGCAGCTGCTACATTCTCAAGAACATTTTCAACACTTCTTTCATCTGGTATTCCTATGATCGAAGCTGTTGAGCAGACAGCAAACGTTATGAAAAACAAGATTATCCGTGATAAGCTTAAGGATTGTAAGGTTCAGGTTTCACGAGGTGTTCCTCTTTCAAAGCCGATTAAGGATATGGATATTTTCCCTGTTATGCTTCCTCAGATGATGCATATCGGAGAGGAGACAGGTAATATCGAAGATATGATGACTAAGGTTGCTGACTTCTATGAAGATGAAGTTGATATGGCAACAGATGCTCTTACATCTGCCATGGAACCACTTATTATCGTAGTACTTGCTGTAGTTGTTGGTGGTATCGTTATTGCAGTTTACTCACCTATCCTCAACATGTACGATGCGGTTGATAGTTATTAAAAATGTTTATAAAGAGTATTTGCTCTTTATATATAAAGTAGTAATATTGTCGGGCGAGCGACTATATTATACACTATTTAAACAAAAACTATTTATTTAAAAGGAGAAAAAGAGATTATGAAGAATAAGGGTTTTTCACTTGTTGAGCTTATTATCGTTATAGCTATCATGGCTATTCTTGCTGCTGCTATCGCACCTGCACTTATCCGTTATATCGATAAGTCACGTAGAGCTGATGATGTTGCTGCTGCTGAGACACTTAATACTGGAGCACAGGCTGCTCTTGCTAATGAAGACATCTATGATGAGATTCAGTCAAAGGGCGGTTTCCCTTCAACTGGTTCTACAACAGCTATTTCAGCTACAGCTGGTGGTACTTTCTCAGGTGCTGGTTATTCACTTCTTCCTGATGAGGTTAACTCATCATGTGGTGGTACAGCTCCAAAGATTAAGTATAAGAAGAATGGCGCATCTGGTTGGGCAGTTGGATTTAATTCAGCTGGTAAGCCTGTAGTTTGGGTAACAGGTTCAGGTCTTGCTAAGGAACTTCAGCCAGATATCGATGCTGACTATAAGTAAGATGTAATTATAATAGGATGAGATTTCGGACTCGCTCTCCGAAGTCTTGTCTTGTTATCTAGTAACACGTAGACGATCAGCGGTTTTTATTTCTTCCTTTACATGTACATTTTTTGGTGTATAGGTAAAGGGGGTATGGAGCTGATCTTTGTAGAGGGCTTTGGAACGCTCCTTAAATAAAAACTACTGAAAAAAATGAGGGAGGCTATAGAATGGCAAATAATAGAGTCTTGTCAATAGACATTACGAATGAAAGTATTACTATTGTAGAGATCACTGCTTCTCAGAAGAAGCAGACTTATATCCATAAGGTACTCATTTTTGAAACACCTGAGGATAGCTTCGATGATGGAAATATCCGTGATCTCAATCGTATTGCGGGAGAGATACGTACACAGTTGGCAAGTGCTGGTATCTCAAACAAGAATGCTATCTTTGTTATGAATTCTACAAAGATAGTTAATAGAGAGGTTGTTATTCCAGCTGTTGCTGAAAAGAAAGTTGGAATGCTTATTAATCAGAATGCTTCTGAGTATTTCCCTGTTGGAAATATCCAGGATTATATTATTGAAAACACTGTTCTTGAACAGTTTACTGACGAGAATGGTTCGAAGCAGATGAGAGTTATGGCAGTTGCTGCACCAGAGATGATGGTTAGAGGTTACTATGACATAGCTCAGGCTGCTGGTCTTAAGGTAGTTGCTCTGGATTACATTGGTAATTCTATGCTTCAGTTAATTAAGACACAGACTACAGAACAGTCTACTACTATGGTTATTCAGCTTGGTGCTGAGTCTACAGTTCTTAATGTTGTTAACGGAGATAAGCTTCTCCTTCAGAGAACTGTTCCATATGGTACAAATCCTGTTGTTAATGTTGTTATGCAGGAAAAGGGCGTTGATGCTACTACTGCTATGACAATGCTTCAGAATGAGCGTATTATTACAGTTGACTTTGATGATAATGAAGCTACTGGAGCTTTCAGATATCTTATCAATAACATCGGACGTGTTATGGATTTCTATGCTTCTAAGAATCCAGATAACCCAATTGACGATGTCTTCCTTACAGGTGATGGAGCTCTTATAAGAGGTATCGATGGTCTCTTTAAGATTCAGCTTAATGTATCTACAAGAATTATGGATAGCCTCTATAATGTTAAGTTTGATCCATCAATTGATCTTCGTATTTACAGCCCAGTATACTTAATTGCTCCTATCGGTGGTGCTCTTAAGCCTATGGGATTCAGACTTGGAGCTGGCGGAGTAGCTAAGTCATCTGCTGGCGTTGGTCTTGCTCCTTTCGTTGCAATTCCTATTGTATGTGCACTTATTGCAGCTGGTCTTTCTTTCTACTTTATCTCAACAGAGAATAAGTTACAGAATGATAAAGCTGCTCTTGAAAGACAGATTCAGGAAAAAGAGTATATTGAAGAAATTATTGCTGAGAGAGATGCTGCTGAAGCAAGAGCAGTTGATGTTGATGCAATGTCACTTTCTACATATAGACTTAATGAACAGTGTCTTGAGTTTATTAACAATCTTGAGGATAAAACACCTACAAATGTTGCAATAAGCTCATTTAGTGCTAATGAAGAGAGTATATCTATTCCTGGTGTTGCTTCTAGTTATGAAGATATAGCTGATTTCATCATGAATCTTAAGACTATTAAGTGTATCGATGATGTATATGTTTCTTCTATTACTCATGACTTAGAGGTACCATTTGGTGCAACTAATGCATCTGAAGGAACTTCTTCTTTCAGCTTTACACTGACTTGTGTATATACTAATCCAAATGCATCAGCTACAGATGCTGAGGAAGAATAAGGGGAGGGCATAGATATGAGTGATACAAATAAGAAGATTTTATTAGTTCTTGCAGGCATAGCACTTATTGTACTTCCTATAGTATTTGTTGTTAAGCCTAAGAAAGAAGCTATCGATGTTTTAAAGGCTGAGATTGCTGAACTTCAGACTAGATATGATGATCTTTGTGAGAAAGAAAAACATAAAGATGAGATTATAGCTGAGACTGCTGAATATAATCAGCATTTTGATGAAGAAATTGTTAAGTATGCTAGCGACCTTGATCAGGAAAACACAGTAATGTTCCTGAAGAATGTCGAAGTTGAAAATGATTTCGTAAACAGTGGTATTTCTCTTCCAAGAGAGACAACATATTATGTTCTTGGACAGGGTGCTGTTGAGAATCCAGAAGAAGTTGACGAAGATGAAGCTTCTTATGTGGTTACAAAGGATGTATATAATATCTCATATAGTGGTACTTATGAAGGTGTTAAGTCATACCTTGATTATATCCTTAATTACAAGTATAGAATGGCTGTTGAGTCTATTACTATTACATATGCAGAGGATTCAGATGCTCCATTAGCTGAGTGTACTGGATCTGTAATGCTTGATGCATATGCAGTTAATCATCCTGATAGACCTCATGATGTTCCTACAGTTGATGTAGAAGAAGGTAAGGAAAATATCTTTGCTACAGAAGATACAAATCTTCCAGCAGGTACAGGCTCATCTGTTTATGATGAGGATAATGGTAAGGCTATAGTTGCAAGTCATACACTTACAATTCTCCTTAATGATGCTGCAAATGATAATGCTTCAGGTATTATTGTTGCATCTTCAGAGAGTAACGAAGCTACATATGTTACATCTAGTGAGAATAAGGTTGAAACACTTAATATTGATGTAACTGAAGAAGATGGAAAGAATTTTGTTACTTATTCTATTGGTTCAAAGAGCTATAAGAGTGAGATTACTTCTTCAGACTTTACAATCTATGTTAAGTCTTCAGACAGAACTGGTGATGATGATAAGAATGGAGTTGATGTTAAGTTAACAAATACATCATCATTAGCTACATACATCAAGGTTGATGGTGATGATTCATCTAATCCAAGATTTAAGCTTTCTTCTAAAGAGGGAAGTGTAAAGACTTATTAATAATATAATAGATTATTAATTTGATATCATTCTAAGGAGCGTTGTGAAGAAGTACATCATTAGATGATTGCTCCTTCGCAACATTCTTAAGAATGATATTCTTATGTTAAAAAGTTATGTGAACATATTGTGTCTTGTGTTTACTAGTTCACTAGAATTTTATATAGTTATCTTGTGATAACTAATCAATACTTTAAGATTAGTGTACATTATACTAATTAAGAATGGAGTGGTATATGGTGGCAATAAAAAATAACAAAGGTATAAGTTTGGTGGATGTTATTATTGCTGTTGTTGTTATGGTGCTTTTACTTACACCTATCTTATTACATACTATTACATCAATTAATACCAGTGCTGCTGCAAAGGAAAAGCAGTATGTTGTTGATAGTGCAACATCAGTTATGGAATATTTCAACCAGTCTTCTATTGAAGATATTAAGTCTGGTACAAATGTACAGGGACTCGTTGAAATTCAAAATGATTCCACTCATATAGTTGAGCATACTGGTGCTTCTGCTATAGAGTGTAATATTACTGTTAATGGTGCTAATGTTGTTGGTCCTTCAGGTCCTTTAACAGTTAAATATAATGCAACTGATTTCATAATGGACAATATTGATCTGGGTAGAGATCATACTAATTATGAACGTGCAGTTGTTATGACTGATCTTGCTAATAAGTTATTAGAAGCTGGTTATAGAATTAAGTATGATAAGAATAATAAGACAACATTAGATGGTGTTAATTATGGTACTGATAAGTTTGAGGTGTTAAGTGATTATTCTGCAGTTGTGTATGATGATCCTAATAGTATAACTCCTCATATTATTGCTGTGGAATGTGTTCCTGCAGACACAACATATACTGATCCTAATACTGTATCTTTAGGTAATATTCAGGACCTAGATGCAAAAAAGATTGCCATTATTGAAGGTGATCAGACTCGATTAGATAAAAGATTTGAAAGTGATCTTGTGAAGCGTATCTTAGATTATGCTTCACGTCATGCTAATGTTATTGATGAGGCTATATTAGAGAATACTACTACACTTACTAGTACTATTTCTAATCTTATTACAGCAGAGTCAAATACATTTTCTAGATTGATTTATATTTCAGTTGTAAAAAAGACAGATTCTTCAGGAAAAGATTTTTATAATGTTAAGTGTGATCTTTCATACTATGTTGAATTCGGAAATGAAAATTTCAAGATCTTCAATAATAGTAATAAGGGTGAGATAACATATAATATTATGGATAAAGATTTCTTTACTTCTGAACCACCTGATGTATTTTTGGTTTATGAACCATATATTACAAGTTTTAGTGCTGATCAAACATATTATGCATATAATGATTATATTTGTATAAAGTCAGATCCTTATACATCTGGATATGAA
>R24__coassemble_1271_pt1 | contig 14008 bp, 10 predicted proteins | sample R24__metabat2_high_PE_052 | metagenome-assembled genome bin R24 | reverse complement strand
ATACGGTCATATCTAAATGCATCTTCAACACACTCAGAGGATATGGCTGAGTGTGTTGAAGATGCATTTAGATATGACCGTATGGTTATCTGCGCATCCAGCTATGATGGTGGTATCTTCCTTCCAATGCATGATTTCCTGAATCATCTTACTGTTAAGACATATCAGAACCGTAAGGTATTTGTTATGGAAAATGGATCTTGGGCTCCAAGTGCTGCAAGAACAGCTAAGGGTATCATCGAGGGCTGGAAGAATGTAACTCTTCTTGACCCAGTAGTAACAATAAAGAGCACTATGAAGGATAGCGATATCCCTAATATAGAAGCACTGGCTGACGCTATAGTTGAGGCTGGAAAATAAAAGGAGTTAACAATGGGCGGATTTTTTGCAACAGCATTAAAGAGTGATTCAGTATTTGATCTTTTCTACGGAACAGATTATCATTCACATCTTGGAACAAGAAGAGCAGGACTTGTGGTACATGGAAGAAATGGTTTCAACAGAGCCATTCATAATATCGAGAATGCACCATTTAGAAGTAAGTTTGGTAAAGATGTGCATGAGATGGAAGGAAATCTTGGTATAGGTTGTATTTCTGATTACGATCCTCAGCCACTGCTTGTTCGTTCACATCATGGAACATATGCGATCGCATGTGTTGGTAAGGTTAATAATTCTGATGCGCTTATCGAAGAAGTATTTAAGACTGGTGGATTCCATTTCCAGATGATGAGTTCTGGAGAAGTAAATAAGACTGAGCTTACAGCTGCTCTTATCAATCAGAAGGACAACATCATTGAGGGTATTAAATACGCTCAGGATTCTATTGATGGATCCATGACAATCCTTCTTCTTACTCAGGATGCAGTATATCTTGCAAGAGATAAGTATGGTCGTACTCCGATCGTTGTTGGATATAAAGAGGGTGAAGGATTCTGCGCTGCATTTGAATCTTTCTCTTATCTGAACCTTGGATATAAGGATTTTAAGGAACTTGGACCTGGCGAGATTGATGTTATGACTCCAGAAGCAGTAACTGTTATGGAGAAGCCAGGTGAAAAGCTTCGTATATGTACATTCCTTTGGGTATATTATGGATATCCATCATCAAGATATGAAGGTTTATCTGTAGAGGAAATGAGATATAACTGTGGTGCAGCTCTTGCTAAGAGAGATGGCTTCACAAAGAATGAGATTGACTCTGTAGCTGGAGTTCCTGATTCAGGAACAGCTCATGCTATGGGTTATGCAAATGAGTCTGGAGTTCCATTCTCAAGACCATTTATAAAGTATACACCAACATGGCCAAGATCATTCATGCCTACACATCAGGATAAGAGAAACCTGATTGCAAAGATGAAGCTTATCCCTGTACATGAATTGATCGATGGAAAGAAGCTTCTTCTTATTGACGACTCAATCGTTCGTGGAACACAGCTTCGTGAAACAACAGAATTCCTGTATGAGAGCGGTGCTAAAGAAGTACATATCAGACCTGCTTGTCCACCACTTCTCTTTGGATGTAAGTATATTAACTTCTCAAGATCAAACTCAGAGATGGAGCTCATCGCAAGAAGAGTTATCGCTGAGGAAGAGGGCGAGAATGTAGAGAGAACAATCTTAGATGATTACGCTAATCCAGATTCAGACAGATATCATCTGATGCTTGAGAAGATCAGACAGAAGCTGAACTTTACATCACTTAAGTTCAACCGTCTGGATGATATGATCGAAGCAACTGGAATGAGCAAGGATCAGCTTTGTACCTATTGTTGGGATGGAAGAGAATAATATTACAGCCAGCGTTACCGCTGGCTGTTTATTTATTTATTTATTTATTTATGATAAGGTTCGTTGTTAATGATTCGATGAGCTCGGTAGATCTGCTCTAGAAGAATTACTCTCATAAGCTGATGTGGGAATGTCATTTTGGAGAAGCTTAGGTGGAAGTTAGCTTTTTGAATTACAGAATTATGTAAACCAAGTGAACCTCCGATAATGAAGATGAGATGACTGAATCCATCTAGTCCCCAGTTACTGATCTTATCAGCCAGCTGTTCGCTTGTGAGATTTTTACCATCTATCTCAAGAGTGATAACATATGTATCGGTTCCGGCACCAGTACTGTCAGGAATATATTTAAGAAGCCTTGAGGCTTCTTTTTCTTTTATCTGATCCTCAACTGTTTCACTGGCATTATCTGGTGTCTTTTCATCAGCCACCTCTATGATATTAAGAGTGCAGTAGCGGTTAAGTCTTTTGCTATATTCAGCTAAGGCATCTCTATAGAACTTTTCTTTGATTTTACCAACACATAATATATCTATCTTCATAGTAATTCCTTTCTTTATTGAGACGTTTTCCGTATGGAATATGTCTCATTCGTTGTAATTATAGCGGAGATAGTTTATAATTTCTACCTGGATTAAGTTATGCATTGTTTCTTTCTAATGCATGACATGAAGAAGGTAAAGGATTTAATATATGGATTCACAGGAAAATAAGGAACTGATAAGCGAAGAAAGTGTTAGCAAGGAAAATGTCAGCGAAGAAATAAGTAAAAAGAAGAGACCAAGTATTAGAAAGATTATTTTTTGGATACTCGCCATAGCAATGATGGTTATGATCTTTGTTTTCTCATCAAAGACAGCTGATGATTCAACTGAGGAAAGTCACAGAGTTGGAAAATTTATTGGATATATGCTTGAGTATGATTTTCAGAACTGGACAGAAGATGCCCAGAATAGATATGCTCAGAAATATGATCATGTAATTAGAAAGACGGCCCATTTTCTTGAGTATATGACTTTGGCAATTCTCATTTTTGGTGCTGTGTATGATTCACCATATGAAGTAGATGATGATGATGATGATGATGAATCCGAAGATGCAGCTAAAAAGAAAAAGAAGTATGAGCTATCTGATGTAAAGAAAAAAAGAAAGAAGATAGATGCAAAGAATACTCGAATTCCTTGGTGCTTTGCAACTCTCTATGCTATAAGTGATGAGTTTCATCAGACTTTTGTATCGGGACGTTCTGGAGAGCCTCTGGATGTTTGTATAGATGGTTCCGGTGCGCTTCTGGGAGTACTTCTCGCTTTTGCAATTACCAAGCTTATTGGAAAATATATTAATTCATAAAAAAATGTGTCAAGAATTCTGTTTTTAACCAGAATCTCTTGGCACATTTTAGGTTATATATTCTTCCAGGATAGCCATGCAGGTTTCAATGTCTTTCTGGACAGTTCCATTTTCCAGAAGTTCACCTGCTCCATAGCGGCTTAATTCGTTATTTACGATGCCGTCATTTTCTGCAAAGAAGAAACGGATATCTCTTTTTGAAAGACTCTTTGTAAGCGCCATCAGTCTATCTGTGGCGGTTATATCAACGTTATTGATACCGCTGGCATTGATGATGACAGTGTGAGTATCTTCATTTATGGCATCTTCAATATCTGATACGAAAGTATCAATATTTGCAAAGAAAAGATTTCCTCCAAATCTGTATATGACCACACCAGGGATAGGTTCTGCATCCTCGTGGGCTTTTAGAGAGTAGTAGCCCTCGTGTCCTTTTCTTATTCCTACCAGGGTACGTGGAGGAGATACAGCTTCACTTATTACTGCGATGAAGGAGAGGATCACTCCGATAATAACACCGTATACGGTTCCAAAGAAAAGTACGCCTACAGCAGCTGATACAAATATCCAGAAGTCACGTTTACTCATCTTGTGGAGCCTTATAGCCAGATGAAACTCACAAGCAGATAGAAGTGCAGCTACGATGATGCCGGTCAGTATTGGTACAGGCATGAGAGGGATGAATCTTGTACAGAAAATAAGTATTATGGCCATAGATATGGAAGCAGAGATACTCATTATCTGGGAGCGTCCACCGAACTGACGAACTATGCTTGTACGGGATACACTGGCATTTACTGGACAGCAACCGAATACTGCAGATACGATATTGGCCATGGAGTAGGCCAGCACTTCGCGGGATGTGTCGAGTTCGTAACCGTCTGACGTGGCATTTGCCTTTGAAGCAAGCATGGTTTCTGACATGATGACAAGTGCAATCGTAAGTGCCGAGAATCCAAGATCCGGCAGGATACTTAGGTCTATATGCAGTAGCTTCGGAAGGGGAAGTCCTGCAACGGTTTCTGGGAGGATTTTTACTCCATAGTTTTCAAGATGCAGTCCCACATTTAGAAGTATACCAATGACAAGCATGACTACCGACATAGGAAGCTTTGGAACAAGCTTTCTGAAAACAAGTATAAGGATTACTGTTGAAACGCCCAGAATAAACGACAGAGGATTAAAGATAGAAAGCTCTGATATCATATGAAGTACCAGTTCAGGCAGTTCGCCGGTTCCTGGGTTTCCTCCCCAGAGCTTAGGAAGTTGCATAGAAATGATCTCCAGACAGATACCTGTGATAAAGCCGCCCATAACTGGGACTGAGATATATTTGACAGCCCGTCCTGCTTTAAGAAGGAAGAACAGGAGGAGCCATAGTCCTACTAGAAAAGTGAGAACGGGAATAGCATTTACTGCCTCATCGCTGCCGCCTGCAATCTGAAGTGCTGCGATGGTGCCTCCTGTAAGTGCTGCGGGAGCTGCATCAACACCGAATACAAAGTCATATGACGTTGTGATGATTCCGAAAACTAAAATAGGTAGAAGGGAGCCGTAAAGGCCGTAAATCATAGGAAGTCCTGCAATCTGTGCATACCCCATGGATATAGGGATTGAGACCAGGGCAACTATTATGCCTGAGAGTATGTCCTTCAGTATAAAAGAAGGCGTGTATCCCTCTGGAAATTTAGTTTTTAGATATCCTTCACGATTCATAATTCAAATATACACTATGGCTCCTCGTGCTTGCAAGATTTAGTGTGATTTGTTAAAATCAATGAGGTTTTGTGAAGGTGATTGGAGAAAAATTATGAGAAAAGGTTTGGTAATATTTTTGCGAGTTCTACTTGTTTTAGTTATAGTAGCTCTCGCTTCACTGCTTATAGTTATATTTATAGGTTTGATGAACAAGACTAAGAAGGACGATACTGTAGCTGAGATAACAACAGAGTTTGTTACAGAGGAAGAAACAACAGAGTCTCATTCATTAACAGATTCAGATGAGATAGTTCCAAACGGTGATGCTGCTGGAATAGATCCAGATAGTTTCATGGCTGACTTTACTATATATGATCCAAAGGCAACAGAGGATACCATACATCTTCCTCATGCAGATATGCAGAAGTTTCAGGATACCATCGCTAACGGATCGGGAAATGACACTTCCAGCGAAGATGGTGCAAGTGGCGGAAGTGCTTGGGATACAGTATCCCTTTCACTTAACAGTGTAGATGGTTCAATTAATTACAGTACTCCAGGGGATGCTACAAAGACACAGACTTTGGTTAGTACATATATGATCCTTGTGGATCTTGATTCAGATACAATAGTTGCAGAGAGAAACTGTGAAGCAGTTGTCAGTCCTGCATCTATGACAAAGATTCTTACAGTGCTTACTGCACGTGACTATATTGATGAGACAACACTTGATGATACATTTGTAGTATCAGCCGATATTACAGAATATGTTAGAAAGAATGACTGTAGTGCAGTTGGTTTTACTGCAGATTCAGAGGTTACAGTAAGAGACCTTCTTTATGGAACAATCCTTCCTTCGGGAGCGGATGCAGCTATGGGACTTGCAGAGTTCTGCTGTGGTTCTCAGGAAGCATTTGTAGATGCTATGAATAAGAAGGTTGAGGAGCTTGGTCTTTCTGAGACGGCCCATTTCACAAATGTTGTTGGTATGTATGATCCTGATCTTCACTGTACAATGAAGGATATGGCTGTTATTCTTGGAGTAGCAGTGCAGGATGACCTGTTACGTGATGTTTTGTCACTTAGACAGTATTCCACAGATGCTACATTTATCTTTGCTGATTCTACTGAGGAAGGTACCAGCGAAGAGGATGTTCCAGAAGAGGATAAGAAGCCTATAGAAGTTTCCAACTGGTTCCTTCGTAAGATCGAAGACAAGGATATGGATGGCGATGTTATAGCAGCCAAGACAGGATTCGTAAATGAGTCCGGATGCTGTGCAGCCAGCTATTATGAGGCTGACAATGGCAAGAGATATATCTGTGTAACTGGTAACAGCTTCAGCTCCTGGAGGACTATATATGATCATTTATCTGTGTATCGTTCTCTGACAGACTAAAAGAAAACATTTGGTATGGAAAAAAAGAAAAAGAACAAAGAGAATAAAGGGATACTGATTGCGACGGTAGTACTTGGTGTGCTACTTATCTTAACTATTGCATTCAGTATCTTCTTTTTTTACAAGAGGATCATAAATACCAAGACTCTGCTTATGTCTAATTCTGACAGGGAATATGATAGCTATTATGTTCTGATCACTGACAGTGCGGATACAGACTTCTGGAAGAGTGTTTATCAGGGAGCGTTGGAAGAGGCAGAGAAGCATAACGCATATGTAGAGCTTCTTGGAGAGAATCTTGAGGAAAAATACACAAAGGCAGACCTGCTTACGATTGCTATCAATTCAAATGTGGATGGCATCATTGTCGAAGGTGATGATGATGGTGAAACACTTGATCTTCTTCTTAAAGCAAAGGAAAAAAATATACCAGTTGTTACTGTATCTGATGATAACATGCAGAGTAAGCGTATAAGTTATATTGGCGTCAGCAGTTACAACCTTGGAAAAGAATATGGGGAACAACTTACAGAGTATGTAAAGAAGAACACGAATGAAACATATAAGGTTATGGTCCTGATGGATGATACCTTTACAGCCAGCAGTCAGTCTATTATTCTGACTGCAATCAATGAGAAGATTGAAGATGAAAATCTTAAGGATAGAATAAAGCTTTCCAGTTATGTAGTTAGTAGTAATAAAGACTATGCAGCTGAGGAAGAAATCAGAGATATCTTTGTGGGGGAAAACAGTCATTCGGGTCCTGATGTAACAATCTGTCTAAGTGAGAAGAATACTCTCTGTGTTTATCAGACTGTAGTTGATTACAATAAGGTTGGAAATGTAGAAATCTTTGGATATTATATGTCTCCAACTATCAGAGAGGCTATAGATAAAGAAATAATTAGATCTACTATGGTTGTGGATACCAATCAGATGGGACGTCGCAGCATAGAGGCTATGAGTGAATATAAAGAAAGTGGATATGTTAGTGAGATATATCTGATCGATGCAGATCTGGTGAATAAAGATAATCTATCGGACCTGGCTCCAGAAGGAGGTGACCAGGATGATTAAAAAGATTTCTAAACTTCTTGCTAACATGAGGATCAGATATAAACTGTCTATCCTGGTTGTAGGTACAACACTGCTTATCCTATTAGTTAATATTTTCATGTACTATAACCTGAACCGTATCACTCGCCAGATGGATGAAATCTACGAGGGAAATATCACTCTGAGTGATCTGGAGGATTCGCTGGATACTGTTCAGAACAGTCTGGCTGAATATCTTAATACAAAGAGTACAGATTCTCTGAATGATTACTATCTGGCAGAACAGCAGTTCAGTGCCATGTTGGATGGACTGGAAAAAAATGCTACTGATAATCAGCAGAAGCTTATGGAGCGGAACATATACTGGCTCTCTCAAAGTTATCTGCAGCTTGTATCAGAAACAGTAGATGCCAAGCGTGGACGTAATGTAGAAAAATATAAGGATAGTTTTGATCAGTCAGGAAAGCTCTATACATATATAAAGTCTTATATTGACTCTCTGAATGGTTATAGCTTCCGAAGTAATACAGAAAGCTATTCTGCTATGTCCGCATCAGTAGGATATCTTGAGATAATGAGTACGGTTATGTTTATTATGCTGGCTGCTTTTAATGTCATGCTTGTTATCTTAGTTACAAGAAATATTACAAGACCTCTCCATGAACTTTCTATTGCAGCGAATAAAGTGTCTGCCGGAGAATTGGAAAGCACTCCTGAAGTTAAGGTTCATGGAAGAGATGAGGTAGGAGTCGTTACAGTAGCTTTTAATCAGATGGTTAGTTCTATTCCTGATTATCTGAACAGACTTCGCGAGAGTCTTGAGAAGGAGCAGCAACTGAAGGAAAAGGAAATTCTGATGGAGGCACATCTGAAGGATGCTCAGCTTAAGTATCTTCAGGCTCAGATAAATCCCCATTTCCTTTTCAATACGCTGAATGCAGGATCTCAGCTTGCTATGATGGAGCATGCTGACAGAACCTATGACTATGTTCAGAATGTGGCGGCTTTCTTCAGATATAATATGTCAAAGAATGATGAGGTGACTCTTGCTCAGGAGATTGAGCTTGTAGACATCTACGTATATATTCTTAATGTACGTTTTGCCGGGGATATCCATTTTACTAAAGAGATAGAAGATGAAAGTCTTCTGGATGTAATGCTTCCAGGAATGATCCTTCAGCCTATTGTCGAAAATGCGATAAATTACGGAATCCGCGATATCGAGCGTGAGGGTCATATCACCCTTTCTGTTTATGAGGTTGATGGCAATGTATGTATCAGCATTCAGGACAATGGTATAGGAATGTCTCAGGAACTCATCCAAAAGCTGCTTACCGGTGAATATTCAGATCTTTCTGAAGAAGAAAAGAATGAAGAAAAGTATGAGCAAAAGAGCGGTAATAAGAAGACGGGAAATGGAATCGGATTCAGGAATGTTATCGAAAGACTGAGACTTTACTTTGACGGCGAGAATAATGTTGATATAATAAGCAATGGAAAGGATCAGGGAACCGAGGTGATTATCACCCTTCCTTATAAGAAATAATGTACCGAATAATGATCGCAGATGATGAGGGTATCGTAATTGATTCCTTCACATACATGTTAACTGAAGAATTTGGCGACGAGGTTGTTATCGAAACTGCAAAGACAGGAAGAGCGGTTATCGAGCTGGCTGAGCGTTTCAGACCTGATATTGCCCTTATGGATATCAGAATGCCAGGAATAAATGGAATCGATGCCATAAGAGAGATTCAATCAAGAAATCCAGGAATAACATTTATTGTTATTTCTGCTTATGATAAGTTTGGTTATGCCCAGGAGGCTCTGAGTCTTGGGGTTACCAGCTATCTTCATAAACCTGTTGACCGTAATCGTTTTCTGGATACGGTCCGTAATGCCATGGAAAAAGTTGATATGGACAGGCAGAAGAGAACTAAGGAGCTGGAGATTCTTGAGAAGCTGGAAACTGTCACTCCTATTATTGAGAATGGTCTGATATATAATCTGCTGTTCCAGGATTTTTATCAGGAGGATATACAGAACTTTAAGAAGCTTCTTGAGATTGAAACTGATTATGGTTACATGATGGCTCTGGTTTTTGGTGATGAGAAGCAGGATGGATATCTGACAAATGCAGTTGGTACATCTGTCAGACTTCAGGATAAACTTAGAGATCTTCGTGAGATAGTAAAGAGCTACTTCAATTCCTTTATGGGAAGTATCATGGCTAACAAGATAGCAATCTTTATTCCATGTGAAAAAAAGGAAATGGAATATAATGAGCGAATTGAAATAATCGACAATGCCAGAAATATGGTACGTCGTCTTGATTCCCAACTGGAGGCAGTGTTCAGAGTTGGTATCGGAACTATCCATACTTTGGATAATCAGATGACATCATATAATGAGGCGTTGGAAAGCCTGGCGCAGTCCAGTGGCTCTGTAATCCATAGAGCCGATCTTACCGCAGGACCTGAATATGAGGATAATTATCCTGTGGATAAGGAAAATGAGCTCTTTGATGCAGTAAAAAGAGGAGAGCTTGAGGAGGCTGTTTCAGCTGCAAATCAATTCTTTGACTGGATGACAGCAACCTACAGTGGCTGTACTGATGATATAAAACTTAAGGTTCTTGAGTTTGTACTTAAGGCGGAAACTCTTGCCTATGAAAAGGGTGTGGGAGTATATCAGTTTAGATCCCGTCAGGATTATCTGAGTATTATAAATAAGGCTGAAAACTATGACAAACTTAGAAAATGGTTCACAGATAAAATATCTGAAGCTTGTCATAATGTAAAATGTCGTCAGGAGAATCGTTCGAATGGCGTTATTGATAAAGCCAAGGATTATATCTTAGCTAATTTCCAAAAGGATATATCACTTGATGACGTATCACGTGAGATTGACATCAGTCCATATTACTTTAGTAAGATATTTAAAGAAAATACAGGTGAGAACTTTATTGATTATCTGACGACTCTTCGTATAGATAAGGCAAAGGAACTTCTTGAAACAACGGATCTTTCTATGAAGGAACTTTGTGGCGAGGTTGGATATGCAAATCCAAACTATTTTAGCCGAATCTTTAAGAAGATCGTAGGACTGTCACCAACGGAGTATAAGGAAAAGGTTTAAATTAGACATAAAGAAAAGACGTGATCGATTATGTTTGAAGTAAGTAAATTAATTAAGAAAAAAACGCTGGGAAAAATAAAGCGTTATATAGCATGTGGCCTAATTTGTATGCTTCTTTTGATCACTGGCTGTGGTCAGGGAGATGGAGAACAAAGCAGTAGTTCAGTTCAAAAGGAAGAATCTGATCATCTGGTTGTAGGTTTTAGTATTGACTCTTATCTGATCGAGAGATGGCAGAGAGATACAGATGTCTTTGTTGCCAAGATTAAAGAGCTGGATAGTAATGCCGAGGTCAATCTTCAAAATGCTAACGGAGATATTGAAACTCAGAAAGAGCAGATAAAGTATCTTATTGAGAAGAAGGTTGACGTACTTGTTATAGTATGTATCGATTCAGAAAGCCTTAGCGGTGTTGTGTCGGAGGCTAAGAATGCTGGTATTCCGGTAATTGCTTATGACCGTCTTATCAAGAATGCCAAATGTGATCTCTACCTTTCCTTTGATAACGAGAAGGTTGGAACCTTGATGGGACAGGCTCTGATAGATGCAGGACTTCCTAACAAAAAGGTTATGATGCTCTCAGGTCCAAATGAAGATAACAATGTATCTCTTGTAGAAAAAGGCTTCAGAACAGTAATGAACGACAATGATGTAGAGATAGTAGATGTGTATCATACTCCTGCATGGAAAGCAGAGGATGCAGCGGCTTATGTGAGTGAACATCTTTCGGAAATGGATGATGTGGATGCTATCATGTGTGGAAATGATAATATTGCCACCATGGTAACAAGAACACTTTCAGAGGCACGCCTTGCTGGTAAGATAAAGATTGTAGGACAGGATGCAGACCTGGAGGCCTGCCAGCGAGTAGTTGAAGGAATACAGGTCATGACTGTATATAAGCCGGTTGAGAAGCTGGCACAGACTGCGGCTGAATATGCAGTTGCCCTGGCAAATGGCCAGACCATTGATGAGGTTGCTGATGCAATGACTGGAACAGTATCAGATGGTAGTTATGATATACCATATTGTTATCTTGATCCTATAGCAGTAACAAAGGATAATATGGATTCCACAGTTATAGCTTCAGGCTTCCATATGAAGGATGAAGTATACATGAATGTTACTGATTAAGCAGTTTTATAGCATAAATCAAACATATATAGCACTATATTGTCATTATCTTCACAATATTGACAATATAGTGCTATTTTATTGTATAGTTTATCGTCAAATTGTCTAAAATTGAAAGATACTCGCAAACTATTGCTACTATATGTGTGTTACTATGAACCCATCGGAAACGAAATAAACATAGTAAATCATAAAAGGAGGTTTTTAATTATGTTTAAGAAAAAGTTTCTCGCTGCTATGCTTGGAACAGCAATGGTAGCAAGTATGCTCACAGGTTGTGGAGCTGCTTCAGACACAGGTTCATCAGACACTGATACAGAGGCTGCTACAACAGCTACTACAGAGGCAGCTGCTGATGATACAGCTGATGACGCTACAGCAGATACAGCTGATGATTCTTCAGATGATTCTGCAGATACAGCTGATGCTGGTGGAAAGAAAGTTGGTATCGCAATGCCTACTAAGTCTCTTGAGAGATGGAACAGAGACGGTTCTTATCTTGAGGAGCAGTTCTCAAGCAAGGGATACGAAGTATCACTTACTTACTCAGACAACAAGATCGATCAGCAGGTTAAGGATATCGAGTCTCTTATCGCAGACGATGTAGATCTTCTCGTTATCGCAGCTATCGATGGTGAGTCACTTACACAGGTTCTTGCAGACGCTAAGGAAGAGGGAATCCCAGTTATTTCTTATGACCGTCTTATCATGAACACTGATGCAGTTAGCTACTATGTATCTTTTGATAACTACACAGTTGGTAAGCTCCAGGGCGAGTTCGTTAGAGATCAGCTTGATCTTGACAACGCTGAGGGTCCTTTCAATATCGAGTTTACTGCTGGTGATCCTGCAGATAACAACGCTGGATTCTTCTTCAATGGTGCTTATGACGCTCTTAAGCAGTACATCGATGATGGAAAGCTTGTAGTTCCTTCAGGACAGACACAGTTTGATCAGGTTGCTACAAAGTCTTGGGATACAGCAACAGCTATGACAAGATTCCAGAACATCCTTGGTTCTAACTACTCAGATGGAACACAGCTTGACGTTGCTCTTTGCTCAAATGACTCTACAGCACTTGGTGTTACACAGGCAATCGAGTCTGACTATGCTGGTACAAACTCAGTTATCATCACAGGTCAGGATGGTGACGAGGCTAACCTTGCTAACATCGTTGATGGAAAGCAGACAATGACAGTTTACAAGGCAGTTGCTAACGAGGCAGTTGCTACACTTGATCTTGGTATCGCACTTCTTAAGGGTGAGACACCAGATGCATCACTTATCGATGCTTCAGGATGGAGCTTTGAGTGTGCATATGATACAGATTCTTATGACAACGGTACAGGAAAGATTCCTTCATACCTTCTTGTTCCTACAGTTGTTACAAAGGACAACATCCAGTCAGAGCTTGTTGACACAGGATATTACACAATGGATGATGATGGTTATCCACATCCAACTAACTAGTTTAGATAACATTTAACATATTTCTCGTCCCTAATAAAAGGCCCGATCCATAAAGATCGGGCCGAGGTACGAGATATTATTTTGAGAAGAGAGCTTCAAAGGAGGTAATGACTTGTCTGATTATATATTGGAAATGAAAGAAATTACCAAACTTTATCCCGGTGTTAAAGCGCTGGACAATGTCAACCTTCAGGTTGAGCGTGGTGAGATACATGCGTTGGTTGGAGAAAATGGTGCTGGTAAATCGACACTGATGAATGTTCTTTCCGGAACAATTCCTTATGGAGAGTATACGGGAAGCATTTCATATAATGGTAAAGAGTGTGAATTTCATAATATTCATGATAGTGAAGAAGTTGGAATAGTAATTATACATCAGGAACTTGCTCTGATACCTGAGCTTACGATAGCAGAGAATATGTTCCTGGGAAATGAACGTGCTAATAAATTTGGAAAAATTAACTGGGGCGAAACATATGTGAAGGCCAGCGAGCAGATGCAGAGAGTTGGTCTTAAGGAAAGCCCTGCGGTTTTGATAAAGGATATAGGTACAGGAAAGCAGCAGCTTGTAGAGATTGCAAAGGCTCTTTCAAAAGATGTTAAGCTTCTTATTCTTGATGAACCTACATCATCTCTGAATGAGGAAGATTCAAAGATGCTGCTGGATATGCTTCTTGGTTTCAAGGAAGAGGGACTTACTTCTATCATTATTACTCACAAGTTAAATGAGGTTTCATATTGTGCTGATCGAATCACAGTCGTTAGAGATGGTTCAACTATCGAGACTATTGATAATCCTGATCACAACATAGATGAAGACCGTATCATTAAGGGAATGGTTGGTCGTGAGCTGACAGACCGTTATCCTGCACGTGAGCATAATGTAAGTCAGGAGGTAGTTTTCGAAGCTAAGAATTGGACTGTATACCATCCTGTATATACTGAAAAATGTATGGACAAGAATGTTAACTT
>R24__coassemble_1269_pt1 | contig 14015 bp, 11 predicted proteins | sample R24__metabat2_high_PE_052 | metagenome-assembled genome bin R24 | reverse complement strand
ATAAGCTTGAGGACTAAGGAGGGTGATATTATGGCAAAGAAGAGACTTGTAGTAACGAGGAATCCACTGATCACTTCCTGGCAGTGGCATGCAACACTTTTTTCAATCCTCTCAGAGGATGACAATGCAAAGAAATGGATCTTTAGCAATTACATTCAGCTAAGATGCTATAACATCGAAGAGATATTTACTGGTGATGAGATGCTTTTCATGGACATTATGCCTGGAAGCAGTTCCCTTAAGGAATGCCCATATCTCATTACATCTCTCATGACTAAGGAACAGATTGAAAGCTACTGTGGCGACATAGTAGATTTCATCATCAAGACTATTGATCTTGGTGGTTATGTTTACGGCGTATTTGATGAAGCTAAGATACTGAGTGATGTTGACGCAGATGTAGATTATAAGTTCCCTCACGAGCTTTTCATATATGGTTATGATCTTGAGGGAGAAGGCTTCTATTGTGGAGACTTCACATTCAAGGATAAGTATGCTCATAACAAGCTGACCTTTGAGGAGGTTAGAAAGGGCTACGATGTAATCTCTGCTTCTGAAGATCATATGTTTAAGGATGACTACAAGGGAACCAGAGGTCTCTATGTTATCTTTAAGAATACAGATACATGCTACTATGAGCTTGATACAACACTTATCAGAGATACACTTCGTGAGTACCTCAACTCACAGGATACAAAGAATCATTTTCGTATGATGAGAAACAGATTCCATGATACAACCTTTGGAGTAGAGGTTTATGATGTGGCTCTTGAAAGAGTAATGAAGCAGATGAAGGCTGATGAGCCTGACTTCGATATCAGAGCTCTTCATGTAATGTATGATCATAAGGTACTTATGCTTGAAAGAATCAAATACCTTATGGCTAACGGATATCTGAATTATGATGCTGATCTTATTAGCAATTACGAGGAAGTAGTTAAGAATATGCTGGCTGCTCGAAACCTGCTTATTAAGATATCGATCAATGAAGAAGTTGCGGAGGCTGTAAGATTTAAGGACTACTTCCGAATCGCAAAAGAGAAGGAGGTAGCTGTCCTCCTGGAAGTGCTCTCGAGACTGGATCAGAGAGCAAAATAAGTTGAAAAAAGGATCATCTGGTGAATGCCGGATGATTCTTTTTTTGACTAGGGTTATATAGGTCTAATTAGAGTTTGTTATACCTTATAAAGATTAGTAAAATAGCCATTTTTCGCTGTTCACATGGGTTTCATTTTGTGTTATCATTGTTTCTAGCTTTTTGCGTCTTTTTGTTATGCATTTTATATGCAAAATGGCGTATACAGGGCCTTGGTCAAGACCCTTATAAAGAAATAAATCTAGGAGGAATCACGAAATGGCAAGATTCAAAAAGACCATGGATGGTAACGAAGCTGCAGCTCATGCATCGTATATCTTTACTGACTGCGCAGCTATCTATCCTATCACACCATCATCACCTATGGCTGAGCATACTGATGAGTGGGCAACAGCCGGAAGAAAGAACATCTTCGGCAACACAGTTAAAATCTTAGAGATGGAATCTGAGGCAGGAGCTGCTGGTACAGTACACGGCTCACTTGTTGCAGGTGCCATGACATCTACTTACACAGCTTCTCAGGGACTTCTTCTTATGATCCCTAACCTTTACAAGGTTGCTGGTGAGAGACTTCCAGGTGTATTCAACGTATCTGCTCGTTGCGTTGCATCACACGCTCTTAACATCTTCGGTGATCACTCAGACGTTTACGCTTGTCGTCAGACAGGTTGTGCAATGCTCTGTGAGTCATCTGTTCAGGAAGTAATGGACCTTACACCTGTTGCTTATATGGCAGCACTTGAGGGAAGACTTCCATTCATCAACTTCTTCGATGGTTTCCGTACATCACACGAGATTCAGAAGATCGATTGCTGGTCAAATGAAGACTTCGAAGATATTTTCCCATATGATGCACTTGATAAGTTTAGAGCTGAGGCTCTTAATCCTAATCATCCATGCGAGAAGGGATCTGCTCAGAACCCTGACGTATTCTTCCAGACAAGAGAGGCTTGCAACCCAGCTTATGATGAGATGCCAGCTATCGTTGAGAAGTACATGGATAAGATCAATGCTAAGCTTGGTACAGATTACAAGCTCTTCAATTACTATGGAGCACCAGATGCAGAGAAGGTTATCGTTGCTATGGGTTCTGTATGTGATACTATCGAGGAGACAATCGACTACCTTACAGCTAAGGGCGAGAAGGTTGGTGTTGTAAAGGTTCGTCTTTACAGACCATTCGTTAACGATAAGTTCATCGCTGCTATTCCTAAGACAGCTAAGCAGCTCATCGTTCTTGATAGAACAAAGGAGCCAGGATCAATCGCTGAGCCACTTGCTCTCGATGTTATGGCTGCTGTCCGCAACACAGAGTTCAAGGATACTCCTATCACAAGAGGTCGTTACGGACTTGGTTCTAAGGATACAACTCCTTCAGAGATCGTTGCTGCATTCAACAATACAGAGAAGGAAGAGTTCACTCTTTCAATCTTCGATGATGTTACAAATCTTTCACTTGATTCAGGCGAGGCTCTTGTTACAACTCCAGAGGGAACAGTTTGCTGTAAGTTCTGGGGACTTGGTGCTGACGGTACTGTTGGTGCTAACAAGAACTCTATCAAGATCATTGGTGATAACACAGATAAGTATGTTCAGGCTTACTTCGATTATGACTCAAAGAAGTCTGGTGGTATAACAATGTCACACCTTAGATTTGGTGATAAGCCAATCAAGTCAACATACCTCATTCACAAGGCTAACTTCGTAGCTTGCCACAATGCAGCTTACGTAAGAAAGTACAGAATGGTTGAGGAGCTCGTTGATGGTGGTACATTCCTTCTTAACTGCCCATGGACAGGAGAGGAGCTTGATAAGCACCTTCCAGGACAGGTAAAGAAGTACATCGCTGATCACAATATCAACTTCTACACAATCGATGGTGTAAAGCTTGGTATCGAGTCAGGTATGGGTCCTACACGTATCAATACTATCCTTCAGTCAGCATTCTTCACACTTACAGGAATCATTCCTGAGGATGAGGCTATAGAGCACATGAAGGCTGCTGCTAAGAAGTCATATGGTATGAAGGGTGATGATATCGTTCAGATGAACTGGAACGCTATCGACCTTGGTGCTAAGGGCTTTGTAAAGGTTGATGTTCCTGCTGATTGGACAAATGGAGTAGATGAGGGTCTTGATTACCCAGCTGCTACAACAGGTACAAAGGAACAGCAGGATTTCGTAAATGACGTTCAGATCAAGGTTTCAGCTCAGGAAGGTAACACAATTCCTGTTTCTGTAGTTGCTAGATACATGGATGGTTCTACACCTTCAGGTACAGCAGCATACGAGAAGAGAGGTGTTTCCGTATCAGTTCCTGTTTGGACACCAGACAAGTGTGTAGAGTGTGGTCTCTGCTCATATGTATGTCCTCATGCAGCTATCAGAACAGTAGCTCTTACAGATGCTGAGGTTGCTGCAGCTCCAGCTGGATTCCAGTCAAAGGATGTTACAGGAATGCCAGAGTACAAGTTCAACATCGCAGTTTCAACTATGGACTGTCTTGGATGTGGATCATGTACAAACGTATGTCCTACAAAGTCTATTGAAATGAAGCCACTTGATGATGCTCTTAAGGCTCAGCAGAACCTGTTCGACTATGCTATCTCAGTTCCTGATAAGGAAGAGGTTATCGCTAAGTTTGGTGCTGCTTCAGTTAAGGGTTCACAGTTCAGACAGCCACTGCTTGAGTTCTCAGGCGCTTGTGCTGGTTGTGGTGAGACACCTTACGCTAAACTTATTACACAGCTCTTCGGTGACAGAATGTACATCTCTAACGCAACAGGATGTTCATCAATCTGGGGTAACTCTTCACCTTCAACACCTTATACAGTAAATAAGGAAGGTAAGGGACCAGCTTGGGATAACTCACTGTTCGAGGATAACGCAGAGTTTGGTTTCGGTATGTATCTTGCTCAGAAGACACTTCGTGAGAGCCTTTCAGCTAAGGTTAAGGCTGTAGCTGAGACAAATGCAGACGTTAAGGCTGCTGCTGACAAGTTCTTCGAGACATATGATAGTACAGATGAGAACACAGCTGCTGCAGACGCTCTTGTAGCTGCACTTGAGAAGGTTGACAGCGCAGATGCTAAGGCAGTTGTTAAGGATAAGGATTTCCTTGCTAAGAAGTCACAGTGGATCTTCGGTGGTGACGGATGGGCATACGATATCGGTTTCGGTGGAGTTGACCACGTACTCGCTTCTGGAGAGGATGTAAACATCTTCGTATTCAATACAGAGGTTTACTCTAACACAGGTGGACAGTCTTCAAAGGCTACTCCTACAGGTGCTGTTGCACAGTTCGCTGCAGGTGGTAAGGAGATCAAGCAGAAGGATCTTGCAGCTATCGCAATGAGCTATGGTTATGTATATGTTGCTCAGGTTTCTATGGGTGCTAACTACAACCAGCTTATCAAGGCTATCAAGGAAGCTGAAAGCTATCATGGTCCATCACTCATCATCGCTTACGCTCCATGTATCAACCACAGAATCCGTGTTGGTATGAGCAAGGCTATGGCTGAGGAGAAGAAGGCAGTTGATGCTGGATATTGGAACCTGTTCAGATTCAATCCTGAAGCTGATAAGAAGTTCACTCTTGATTCTAAGGCTGCTACAGTTCCTTATCAGGAGTTCCTCGCTGGAGAGGCTCGTTACACAGCACTTCAGAAGGTTAACAAGGATAAGGCTGATAAGCTCTTCGCTATGGCTGAAGAGAACTCTAAGAAGAGATTCGCTCACCTTCAGGGTCTCGTAGATCTCTACGATGGAACAAAGGCTGAGTAATCCTAGCTTAAAGCATAATACAGTTTTTAGATGCCCTTGGGAGAAATCCCAAGGGCATTTTTATTTATATTCACAAATGAATAAATACCTCTTTTCTATAAAGCAACAATTTGAGATAATGTGTTATAGTGAAGAAGAAATATTGGGAGGACATCCATATGAATATATCAGCATTTATTAAAAGGACGGCTGCCATAGTACTGATGCTGGTAACTCTTATGTCAGTTGCTGCTTGTGGCGCAGCTAAAGATAATGCAAAGGATAACAAAAAGTATGCAACTGATTATAATCTTGAGTTAAAGAAATCAAAGACAGTTAAGGATAATTGGCAAATATGGAAGAGAGAAGAAAATGGTGTAGTCATGCTTCAGATTACGAAGGGTTCAAGTTACGCAGAAGAACCAAGAGATTATCTACTGTTCTGGGTATTTGATTCAGAAAAGCAGGCAAAAAAGAAATATCAAAACCTTTATAATAAATGTAAAGATTATAATAATGGCAGTAAATGGGAAGAGGGTGATGACTGGTTTGTATCCGAAGAGCCTGATGTATGTGATGCATTTATAACTTGGATGATCTGTCGTGAAGGTAATGTGATCATAGAAGCAGATATTGATTTCTCAAGTGCTTGGTCTGAAAGCTATGTTGAAGAGACTACTGGGACACCAACCGAAGCGACAACAGAAGTAAAATTCGATAAATCAACACTTAAGGATTATGTGATTGATAATAGATCAGAACTTAAGGATTTTGTATTAAATGAAATTCTTCAATAAATATGATTATGAGGTAAAACGTAAGTTTATTGTATAGGAGGTATTGGCTATGCAATATAGAAAAGATAAACACGGAAATGATCTGTCAATTCTTGGATATGGATGTATGCGATTTACCAAGAAGGGTAATTCCATAGATCTGGATAAGGCAGAGAAAGAGATTATGGCTGCTTTTAAAGCGGGCGTTAATTACTATGATACGGCGTATATTTATCCTGGAAGTGAAGTAGCTGTTGGAGAAATCTTTGAGAAAAATGGAATCAGAGATAAGGTTAATATCGCAACCAAACTGCCACAGTATCTCATTAAGAACAGCAAAGGTCTGGATAAATATTTTGAAGAAGAATTATCCAGGCTTCGTACTGATTACGTAGATTATTATCTCATGCATCATCTTACCGATGTTGGTGTATGGGAGAAGCTTAAGGGTGCTGGAATAGAGCAGTGGATAAAAGAGAAAAAAGAAGCAGGAAAGATCCGTAATATCGGTTTCTCCTATCATGGAAACAGTGATAACTTTATTAAGATACTTAATGATTATGACTGGGACTTCTGTCAGATTCAGTATAACTATCTGGATGAGGTTACACAGGCCGGTGTGGCTGGCGTAAAGGCTGCTGCAGAGAAGGGGATTCCTATAGTAATAATGGAGCCTCTAAGAGGCGGTAAGCTTGTAAATATGCTTCCTGATAAGGCGAAGAAGATAATTGCAGGAAGTGAGCGTGGCTGGACTCCTGCTGAGTGGGCTTTCAGATGGCTCTGGAATCAGCCTGAGATAACTGTAGTTCTTTCAGGTATGAATTCTCTTGAGATGGTAGATGAGAACTGTAAGACCGCCAGTGAGATGGAAGCAGGAACCTTTACAGATGCTGATTTTGAATTACTGGAAAATGTAAAGAAGGCCATTCAAGAAAATGAGAAGGTGGGATGTACTGGCTGCAGATACTGTATGCCTTGTCCTAAGGGGGTAGATATACCAGGTACATTTGCTGCCTATAACACAATGTATACAGAGGGAAAGAGTGCAGGAAGGTTCCAATATGCACAGGCTGTAGGACTTTCCGAAGAGCCTCCATTTGCCTCCCAGTGCGTTGGCTGTGGAAAGTGTGAGATGCATTGCCCACAGAGTATCCCGATCAGAGAGAAGCTTAAAGAGGCTGATAAGGCTCTCAGGCCGCTGGGCTATAAGATCGGCATTAATATTGCCCGTAAATATTTATTTAGAAATAAAAAGAAGAAGTAATAAAAGAGAGGTTAATAGATGAGATATCCAAAGTTCTTAACAAAAGGGGGAACTATAGGTTATATCGCTCCTTCCTTTGGATGCGCTATAGAGCCGTATAGTACAAGATTTGAAAATGCACGTAAGATATTTAAAGAGATGGGTTATAAAGAAAAGCTGGGATCAAATTGTTTCGCGTCCAGTGGTATAGGTATCAGCAATAGTCCTGATAAATGCGGAGATGAGCTGAATAAAGCCATGACTGATTCAGAGATAGACGCTATTATCACCTGTGGTGGTGGTGAGCTTATGTGTGAGGTTGTGCCATATATCGATTTTGATCTGATAGCAAAGAGTGAACCTAAGTGGTACATGGGCTACTCTGATAATACCAACTTTACATTTTTATCGACCATACTTGCAGATACTGCTGCTATATATGGCCCTTGTGCTCCGGCCTTTGGAAGGGTGCCATGGCATGAGTCAAATGAAGATGCGATAAAGCTGCTTACTGGAGAAATCACAGAGGTTAGAGGTTATGATCTCTGGGAGATGGAGGGACATCAGCCAGAGGTGGACGAGGATACTCCTGAGGAAGAAATCCCAGAAGTTGATCCACTGCTTTCATATAATACAACTGAGAAAGTAGTATATCGCTACTATCAAAAGGATACAGATATAGAGACTACAAAGAAGGCTGAGATGTCTGGACGTCTTATAGGTGGATGTGTAGATATCCTTCTGGTTCAGCTTGGTACCAGATTTGATAAGGTGGATGAATTCCTTGAACGTTATAAGGAAGATGGCTTTATCTGGTTCCTGGAGTGCTGTGATCTGGATATGCTTTCTATAAGAAGAGCATTCTATACCATGAGAGAGGCTGGTTGGTTCAAATATGCCAAGGGCTTCCTTATTGGTAGGCCACTTCATTATGGTGAGGACGCTATGGGCGTTGATCAGTATAATGCAGTCACCGATATGATCGGTGAGCTGGGAGTACCTATCGTGATGGATCTTGACATCGGACATAAGCCTCCAATGATGCCGATAATTTCGGGTGCGTATGCCGACGTTAAGTGCACGGGAGATGACATTTTAATAAAATATGATTTTAAATAAAACATGAAACGGACATAATCCGGACATATAAAAAACATAGAGAAAACACGTGAAAGCCGCATAAACAGTGGCTTCACAGAATGTTCATGGTAAAAGGTACGATTTGTATAAAAATAGTCGTATTTGTGAAAACATTTATTTTTTTCTTAAGTTACATTTATGCCAACAAATTTACAGACGTTGGTTTTGTATAAAACTTAGGAAAGGAGATTACCATGAATAATTCACAGACTATCGAAAGACTATATGAAGCTTGTGCAACTGAGAAAGGACTTCTTGCAATTGTTAAGATGGACAACCTTATAATGTTTAAGGATGCTTATGGAACTGATGCGGTGGAGCGCTTCCAGAAAGAGTGTCTCGAGATAATAGATAGTTCCACTGGCGCAAATGATATCAAGGGATGTCTTGGAACAGATGAGTTTGTAATCTTCTATAAGGATATGCATGATAAGACAGAAATTCAGAATATCCGTTCGTATCTTGAGGAGAAGGTCAGCGAGCTTGCTACTCAGTATGCCAGCGATACAATAGACACATCTGTAGATATTTCAGTTGGAGCTGTAATGGTTCCTGAGCAGGGAACAAATTATGAGGACCTTTTTGATAAGGCGGACAGAGCACTTGATAATAGTAACGTGAACAACAATGTTGTGTTTTATGATTTCAGTGATGTAAAACCTGATTCTAAAGACGGTGCTATGTGGGTTGATAACACTCAGTATAATACTGTACATAAGTTCCTCGACAATTATATTCAGACATATAAGAATCCAGCCTGCGAGCTTATGATCAGTCTCAAGGCGAAGGATGATTCTTTACCAGGAAAAGAGTACGACAGACTGCTCGACATCATGGGCGGTGCTGTAAAGATGGCTCTTCGAAAGAGCGATGTAATGACAAGGAAGGGAAGTATGTTATATATTTTGCTTCCAGAGATGACACAACAGCATACTATCAGCGTTGTAAATCGAATCAAAAACAGACTATACAGCATGGATCTTGAAGACACCATAAGCATAAGCATTGATTCACAGATGATAGGACCAGAGCGCGAGTATCCAGCCTGGCTAAAAGCGGTTATCTAGTTGTAAGAGGGGGTCAGTAGTAATGGATACTAACAGTACGTTGAACTACAGGCTTTATTTGCAGCGCCAGGAAGAGTTCATAAGAGATGATTTCCATGCTGAATTCAGGCAGTACAACCGAATTAAGAATGGAGAGGTTGAAGCGGCAAGAGAAAGGTTCAAGATAGCAAGACACAAGTTTGCGGATCTTAGAGGAACCCTTTCAGATAATCCTGTCCACAACATGATATATCATCTTGTGGTTGCAGCGGCAGTTATAAGTCGTATGTGCATAGACGGTGGAATGGAACGTGATATGGCCTATACGCTTACAGATATCTATATAAAAAGAGCTGATGAGGCGGAGACAGAAGAAGAGGTTCTTGATCTTATGGCAGATATGCAGGTAGACTTTGCAACCCGCATGAGAGACCTGAAGAAGGTAAATGCAATCTCGAAGCATATCCGTCGAAGCATCGATTATATCTACGATAACCTTCAGACCCAGATATCAGTAAATGATCTGGCTGAGAGAGAAGGGCTTAGTGCTGGTTATTTCTCCAGACTGTTTATGAAGGAAGTAGGAATGAATGTTAACCAGTTTATTAATGAGACCAAGATCCAGACGGCTCAGAACATGCTGAGATATTCCGAATTCTCAATCCTTGATATATCTGTATCACTTAGCTTTTCATCCCAGAGTGCTTTCTCTACCATATTCAAGAAAGTGACGGGAATGACACCAAAGGCTTACCGCGATACATACTACAGCATACATATGACCTAGAATTATATGGTTTACATAATTCAAATGAGTCAAAACGGCTCAAAGCCAAAGTGACTCAAAAATGAGTCGATTTGGCTTTGAGCCGTTTTGACTCATTTTTGATTTAAGGGGGTACAAATAAGTGCAAATGTGATAAAATATTTAATGGGGTTTAAAACTATAGATGGAGAGGGATTATAGTTGGTAGCGCTTTACTACGAAGTTATTTTTGGCATATCATTTCTTCTGACGGTTATTTATGTAATGATCTGGCGAAAGCATTTTGATCTTAATATAACTGTCATCTTCATATTGGTTCCTATAGTTAATCTTGGTTATTATCTTTATGCAAATTCGGCGGATAAGTATGCTGCTATGAATGCGTATAAGATCATATATATAGGCAGTTGTTTCCTGCCTTTCTTTGTTACGATGTGTGTTCTGAATCTCTGTGAGATTGAGGTTCCAAGGCCACTTCGTTTCTTTGCATTTCTTGTTAATACCACCATTTATGTATTTGTTCTTACGGTTGGAAAAACGCCATACTTCTTGAAGAGTCTCACGGTACATCATAATGTTTTTGGTACTGAGGTTAAGAAAGAGTATGGTCCTGTTCATACAGCATTTCTTGTTGTTGTTATTCTTTATGTGGCTATTGAGATAGTTGCTATCGTCTATTCTAGTATCAGAAAAAGTCAGATCTCCAATACGATTCTTAGACGCCTGTTTTTTCCGGTTATTGTAACTCTGCTTGGATATTTAGGTAATAAGCTTATAGGAACTAAGATCGAGGTGGTTCCTTTCACCTATATCTTTGCGCAGATAATGTATATAAGCATCGCTCGTCGGATGAGTCTCTATAAGGTCAGCGATATGGTGGTTGATTCCATGGTCCAGACTGGTGAGACAGGATTTATATCCGTAGATTTTGATCATCACTATCTGGGGTCCAACGAAACTGCCCGCGAAATTCTGCCGGGGCTGGTGGATCTAAGTATCGACCAGGATATAACCCGTGTTCCATGGATGGAGAATACGGTGGGGCACTGGATACATCATTTTGAAGAGGATGAAACAAAGACTCATCTTTATGTAAAAAAGGACAAGATAGAAAAAGTATATAAGACAGGACAGGAAAAACTTGATAATGTATCCGGAGTAGAGGAGAGCGACTACACTTACATAGTCCGCACTCAGTATCTCTATGAAGGAAACAGGAAGATCGGTTATCAGATATTCCTTACTGATGATACCAAAAATCAGAAGTATGTTGCACTTCTGGATAAATATAAGACTGAGCTTGAAGCTGAGGTGAAGCAGAAGACCCAGCATATAGTTGAGATGCACGATAATCTGATTCTTAGTATGGCTACCATGGTTGAAAGTCGAGATAACTCTACAGGTGGACACATAAGGAGGACCAGTGAATGTGTTCGTATCATTATTGGCGAAATGAGAGCGGATGCAGAATCTCCATTTGCTGACAGACTCACTGATGAGTTCTGTGAGGATATCATAAAGGCGGCACCTATGCACGACCTGGGAAAGGTTGCGGTAGATGATAAGATACTTAGAAAGCCAGGACGTTTCACTGATGAAGAGTATGAGATCATGAAGACTCACGCAGCTGAGGGCGCACGTATAGTACATGAGATACTTAAGGACACTGATAATGAGTCCTTTAAGATAGTGGCAGAAAATGTGGCTCATTACCATCATGAAAGAATGGATGGTTCGGGCTACCCAGAACAACTTGAAGGTGATAAAATACCCCTTGAGGCCCGGATCATGGCTATAGCTGATGTATACGATGCGCTGGTAAGTAAGCGTGTCTATAAAGAGAGCATGTCATTTGAACAGGCTGATAAAATAATGATGGAGAGCATGGGCAAGCATTTTGATAAGCAGCTTGAAAAGTACTATATCAGTGCGAGACCTAAGCTTGAAGCTTATTACACTTCTCTTGGTGAACAAAGCGGCGCAGAGAAATGATTTATGAGGAATGATTATGAAAGCAGTATATCTTGAGGAAGGAGCGGTGAACAGAGGTGATCTGTCACTTGATCCTATAACATCACTTATTGAAACAACCGTTTATAGAAATACAACAGAGGAAAATAAGTTCGAACATATCAGGGATGCAGAAGTGGTCTTCGATAACAAGGTGATTTTTGATGCGAAGACATTTGACCAGTTACCTAATCTAAAGTATATCGGTGTATGTGCTACAGGATACAACGTAATCGATCTTGACGCAGCTCGTGCCCACGGTGTTACGGTGACAAATGTGCCAGCCTACAGTACGGAGTCGGTGGCACAGCTTACCTGGGGATTCATCCTTGAACTAGCTGGAAGCATCAGCAAGCATAGTGACAGTGTTCATGCTGGTGACTGGGTGCTCAGCGAGACTTTCTGTTACTGGCTGAGTCCTGTTATGGAACTGGCAGGTAAGACTATCGGTATTGTGGGATACGGAAATATAGGTAAACGAGTAGCTGAAATCGCCCGTGCCTTTAAGATGAATGTAATAGTTTATACAGCCCATCCAGAGAATTATAAGGGAGACGAGGTGATCGATGCATCTGGTGTATCGAATCTGAGGTTCGTATCTCTTGATAAGATATGGAGCGATTCGGATATAATATCCCTTCACTGTCCGATGAATGCATCTACAGAGAAGATAATCTGCAAAGAGAATATTGCCAAGATGAAGGATGGCGTCTTTATCATCAATGTATCTCGTGGCGGTCTTGTAAACGAGAAAGACCTGGCGGATGCGCTGAGAAGTGGTAAGGTTGCAGGAGCGGCTGCAGATGTAGTCACTGTGGAGCCTATGAAGGTCGATAATCCGCTTCTTACAGCTCCGAACATATGTATAACCCCTCATCTTGCCTGGGCCAGTGTAGAGGCTCGTACACGCCTTATACAGGTGGTGGCAGATAATCTTAAGGCGTACTTCGATGGTACTCCTCAGAATGTTGTTAGTTAGTTTGTGAAAGGAAAAAGAATGGTTCTATATTTTTCCGCAACAGGTAATACTGAATTTATAGCAAAACATATAGCTAAACGAATAGGAGATGAGGCAGTTAATCTCCTTCCTAGAATAAAAGAAAAAGACTTTACTCCAATTACCTCGAAAAAACCTTTTATAATATGTTCTCCGGTATATGTATGTGAGATGCCTCGCTTTTACGCTGAGTATCTCCGTAAACTCCCGTTAAAAGGAAACAGAAGAATATACTTTATTTTCACAAGCGGAGGCTACGAAGGTATTGCAGGTTCTCTTGTCAAAAGACTAGCAAGACAAAAGGATATGATATATATGGGATGGACAGGATTTAAGATGCCTCGTAACTATCCCGTAAGTCAAAGATATCCTATGCTTACTGATGATGAGTGCCGCCAGCGTCTAAGCCGTGCATGTGATAAGCTTTCGCCTGTTGCTTCTTGTATTAGGCATGGGCAGAGGCTTCATTCTAGATATATCACACAGTTTGAAAAGATAATTACTATTCCATTTAATCCGGTATGGATAAAGTATAAGCAGCCAGCATCGCCTTTTCATACTACCGACAAATGTGTAGGATGCGGCAAATGCGCGAAACTATGTCCACTCAATAATATATCTATTGTTGAAAGACGCCCTGTATGGGGAAACTCATGTGCTCATTGTATGGCGTGCCTCGGCAATTGTCCTTTAGAAGCCATCGAGTATGGTGACCGTACTCAGGGCAAACCTAAATACCGGATAAGCAAATACGTAAACAAAAAGTACCTTTAATGGTGCAGTGGGGTCTGTCCCCACTGCATCATTTTTTTGTGCAAAAAATGTTGTCGTAAGTAGTGTTAGACTTTCAATTGTAAAGAACAAAACGGAGGTAGTTAAATATGAAAAATATAGTATGTAGCATTCTTGGATTGGTAGCGCTTCCTTTAATACTTTTGTATGTAGTGCGTATTATATTAATTTGGGCATTTCATTCAATCGGGGAAAAAGTAAATGAAGTGACAGGTAAAGAGGAAAAGAAAACGGATGGGGATAAGGATCGTGATTTTGTCTTATGGTGGATCTTTGGACCTTTTTTCATCCTTGGAGATATCTGTGACAAAATATCGGATTTGAAGGATAAGGTGTTTAAAAAGAAAAATAAAAAGTAGTAACTAGGAATATAATTCAAATCTAAAT